>FTEW01000522.1_pt1 | contig 41922 bp, 35 predicted proteins | sample 1640301 | NCBI WGS metagenome assembly FTEW01 (sample SAMEA3914816, study PRJEB12502) | metagenome | biome: forest; material: soil | place: USA | collected 2011-09-16 | depth 0.3 m
CGGCACATGCCGCGCAACCCTCGCGCGCAGCCAACAGCAGGGCGCTCAGCCCGCCGACCGGGCGATTCTGCGGTCGGGGCTCCGCCGTCACTCTTCGTTCCCACTCACGTAGCGACGAGCGGGCATTGACGGCGGCGCCGTGGCTCACGAGCAGCTTCACCATCTCCGGCTGACTCTGCGCCGCTGCCCACATCAGGGCGGTCTGTCCCCGCCACTTCTCCCTTGCATTCACATTCGCGTGATGCGCCAGCAACAGCCTGGCGGCGTCGATGTGATTGGTTCGAGCCACGGTCATGAGTGCGGTCTGGCCCAGCGGATTGGGTGACTCGACGTTCGCTCCTGCCGTCAACAGCATTTCGAGAATCTGAGCGTCGGCGCGTTCGGCGGCCTCCGACATCGGCGTCGCACCGTAGTCGTTGGCTGCAGACACGTTCGCGTCCGCCCTGATAAGCCGTCTCACAAGATCGGCGTCGCCGTTGTGAACAGCCCAATGCAACGCCGTGGTGCCGTCCGCCATGCTATCGTTTGCGTCGGCGTGCTGTTCCAGCATCATCAGTGCCGCATCCCGGCTTCCGGCGCGCACCGTCTCCACGAGCGACGCCGCGCTGCATACGACACCGTATGCCAGGAGCAGCGCAGTCACGGACACGCGAAAGATCCGCATGTCAGATCTCCGTGAACTCACCGGTGCTGTCGCCGAGAGACTTGGTGGGAACGCCCGCCCTGTTCAGCAGCGCGACGTGCAGATTGGCGATGGGCGTACGATCCGGCACCCGCAGATGCTGATTGCCCTTGAGCTTGCCGCAACCTCCGCCCACAACGGCCGTCGGCAGCGGAAAGTGGTCGTGCAGGTTGCTGTTGCTCATGTTGCTGCCGAACAGGATCAGGGACTGGTCGAGCATCGAGCTCTCCCCGTTGGGCATCTGTTGCAGTTTCTTCGCGAAGGCAGCAAACATCTGCGTGTTGAAGAGCTGCACCTTGGCCAGGCGGTCCATCTTCAGGGCATTGTTGCCGTGGTGCGAGAGCGGATGGAAGGCATCCTGTACGCCGATGAACGTGTACGGCTGGTTGCTGACCTCAGCCGCCATCATGAACGTCATGACTCGCGTGAGATTCGCCTGCAACGCGAGGGCCATCATGTCGAACATGAGACGCATGTGCTCGTCGAATGCCGTTGGAATTCCGGAGGGGGCGTCCGGCAGCTTGAGCGTCGATACATCCCGGTGCGCGATTTTCTGAACACGGCGCTCGATTTCCCGCACCGTGCCGAGGTAGTCATCGAGCAGCGCCCGATCGCGCTGCCCCAGGGTCCGATTGAGGTCCGCGGCATCGTGACGAACGAGATCCAGAACGCTCTGGTCCTCACGAATCAGCGCGACCCGCTCCTCCGCGGTATCTCCCTGACCGAACAGCTGTTGAAACAGCTTGCGCGGGTTGTGCTCCATCGGCAGCGGCGTGGACGGGGTACGAAAGGAGATCGTCTTGCCGTAACTGCAGCCATAGTTGCGGTCGCACGAGCCTTCACCGCCCTGCTCTTCCGTGCCGACTTCGAGTGAGGGCAGGGGCGTGTCCTGGCCGATCGCCTGGGCGGCCAACTGGTCGATGGTGATGCCGCCGTAAGGATCATGACTGATGCGCGGAGGTACGCAGCTGAGCCAGGTCCCGGGCGTGATGGCATGCACAGGAGCGGCCACCGCGGACTTGTTTTCCAGCCCGCTGATGATCGTGAGCTGCTTCTGCAAAGGCGCAAGGGGTGCCAGGATCGGCGGGAAGTCGAAGTCCGCTCCGTCCTTCTTCGGTGTCCACTGGTCCATTACCGCGCCGTGCGGGAAATAGACGAACAGCATTCGTGGTTTCGCGGCGGCGGCAGTCTGGGCAAGAGCGGTGCTGGCCGGGAGCATGGCATCCAGCAGCGGTAGCCCGACCGAGGCACCGAGCCCCTTCAGAACGGTCCGCCGCTGCAGATGCATCTTGGTGATGAACATCGTCTCTTCCCCTTCAATCGCGCGCCGCGACCTTCTGGTCGGTGGGACGCGGCTTGTCTTCAACTGCCCTCTCCTTCTGGAACGCATCCGCCTTCACGATGCCCAGAACGATCGAGGACAGACGGTAATCTTCGCTTTTCGCCTGCCGCACGATCGTCCGCACCGTCGGCATGTCGTAGTAACGCAGCGTGCGCCCCAGAGCGAAGGTCATGAGATTCTCGGTGAACGTCTGCACGAACTGGTCCGTGCGGGCGAGCAGCGCGTTGCGCAGGTCGTCCACGCCATGCAGCGGCGTGCCGTCCATCATTTTCCCCGCGGAGTCGATCGGAGCGCTCGCATCGATATCCTTCTCCCGCCATTGTCCGACCGCGTTGTAGTTCTCGAGCGCAAGGCCGAGCGGATCGATGATCCCATGGCACGCGTTGCAGGATGGGAGCGAGCGGTGCGCCTCCATTCGCTGTCGCACCGTGAGCGCCACCCCGCCTTCCTGCGTCTCGACGAACGCCTGCACGCCCGGCGGCGGTGCCTCGGGAGGCGTTCCAAGGAATTTCTCGAGGATGTAGGCCCCGCGCAGCACCGGCGTCGTCCGGTTGGCATAGGAAGTCGCCATCAGGAAGGCGCCCTTGCCCAACAGGCCCTTGCGATGGGACTCCTGAAGGGTCACACGTTGAAACCGTCCGCCGCGTACCCCTTTGATGCCGTAATGCAGGGCGAGTCGCTCGTTCACGTAGGTATAGTCGGCCGTCAGCAGGCTCGTGACGTTGCGATCGGCGTCGAACAGGCTACCGATGAACAGCTCGAGCTCGCGCCCGAAGTCCTCGGCGAGGTCCGGCGTGTAATCGGGGAAAAGGTTCGGGTCCGGATCGACGAGCTGCAGGCCGTGCACATTCAGCCACTGGAACGCGAAATTGGTGACCAGCGCGTGTGAGCGCGGATCGGCGAGCAGGCGCCGCACCTGTCCTTCCAGGACCTCGGGCTGATGCAGTTGTGCGGTGGCGCCGAGTCGCAGCAGCTCGTCATCCGGCGGCCGACTCCACAGGAAGAAGGACAACCGGGAGGCGAGATCCGGATCGCTGATCCGATATTCGGCTCCGGGCGCCGTGTCGGGCGGCGGCGCGTGGGTACGGTAGAGGAATTTCGGACTGACCAGGATGGCCATCAGGCCTTTCTGGATGCCGGCATCGAACCCGCCGGCCTTGCGCCCCTCTGCGTAGAATGAGAGCGCACCCTCCAGGTCCTGCCCCGTGACGGGACGCCGGAAGGCCTCTTGCGCGATGCCGGCAAGAATCTTGCGCGCGCACGGCAGCTCCTCCGCGGACGAGAGAGGCCGGCACACGAAAATCTTCCGGCGGCTGGGCGTCTCGCTCACGCCGCTTGCGACCGCCGGCCCCTTGATCTCGACGCTCTGAATGCGTGGGCCGCCGGAGTTGCCGTTCACGGCGTTCGCCATCCCCGCGACCGGCACGAAGGAATGCAGGATCTCGTTGGACTCCGCTGCGGTCGTTTCCAGGTAAGTGATCCCGATCCGGTGGGGACCTGCGGTGATGCGGCGGCGGATGTGCTGGAAGCGGCCGTTTATCTCTCCGACCGCCGCCGCCTGCTTCACATCGACGGCAGCGAGATCCTCATCGCCGCCGAACGTCTGGTCGAACACCTTGACGTCGTCTACCGTGATGATCAGCGTGTTCGGATCCATCACCCCCCACACATAACCGGCGCCCACGAGACCGTTGATGCTGAACTCATAGTCACCGTCGGCCGGAAAGTTGTACTCGATGAGCATCCCGCCACGCGTGCCCAGGGGCAGGCCTTCGAGGTGCACGTATTCACCAGCCTCCGCCGTGCCCGGGAAGATCTTGCTCTGCGTTCTCGCCGCCGGGTTTCCGACGGCGGCGATGCTGACTTGACGGGCAGCCCCCAGATATTGCTCGAGGAACGACGGCGACACTTTCAACACGTCGGCCACATTGTCGAAGCCGTCCGCCTTGTCGTCGCGCGGCAGGAGCGCAATGGGATCGATCTTGAGAGCGAGTATCTCGGCGATCGCGTTGGCGTACTCCGTGCGGTTCAGCCTGTGCAATCCGACACTGCCGGGATTCGGGTGCGCGGTGGTGGCCTGATCGAGCTCACGCTCCAGTGAGGTCACGAACGCACGCCGCGCCGCAGGGTCTGGTTGCGGTTTGCCAGGGGGCGGCATCATGGTACCCCGCAGCTTGCGGACCGCCTTTTCCCAGACTTCCGCATCGGCGCCGATCGAGTCCGGCTCCATGGTGTCGAAGGCCACACCGCCTGCCCAGTCAGTCGCGTTGTGGCACTTGAAGCAGTAGTTCTCCAAGAGAGGCCAGTTGGCCTGCACCGCCGACGTTGGGGCCGTTGAAGCACCGGCAGCCGCTGAGGAACCCGACGCCGGCAGAGCGGTTGCGACGGCGGGGGCAGCGGGCGCCGCAGGGGCAGCGGGCGCGGCGGCTGTCGCGGGCGCGGCGGCTGTCGCGGGCGCGGCGGTTGGAGCCGTCGCATCGGCAAGCCCCAGCACAAGGGTCGCCGTTCCCGCCAGACACGTCAGAATCTGCGTTCGAATCGTCATACGTCTACCGGGATACCCGCCGGATCTCGTTGATGTGCAGCCACGCACCCTCGTACGCGGTCTTCAGGAAGACATCCGGGTCGCCCCACTGCTGATCGAACTCGCGCGTCGGCCTGGAATCCAGCAGTTGCCTCCAGGTCTGTCCCTTGTAGTAGCTGTCCCCGATCCGCGCGAGCACATTGAAGCAGACATCCAGTTGCGACTGCAGATCTGCAAGCGTGCGCAGCGGTCCCTTGCCAGGAACGATGCGCGTGTTCACGTCGCACTTCTGTATCAGTGTCTTGAGTCCCGACATCATTCCACCCAGCCACCCCCCCGTGCAGTAGTCGGCAATCGGGTAGCTGCCCCCGGAGACGACGTCTCCTGCAACCAGTACATTCTCGTTGGGAAAGAATGCGTAAATATCGCCGTCCGTGTGTGCCTGGGGTAAGTAGCCGTACTCGATCGCGGCTCTTCCGACAGTCGCGTGCTGAGCGCCGTAAATGAATGTCTGCGTCGGCAGAGCGCGCGCGGGGCGCGGTGGGTACGTGCGATTCTCCCATTTGGAGATGACTTCCGTGCCCAGCCACAGCTTCGTGTTCTCGTGGGCGATGATCGCCGTGCCGGACCTGGCAAGGGCTTCGTTCGACCCGGTGTGATCCCAGTGCCAATGCGTATTGAAGAGCGTGTGCACGCGACGCGCGCCTGACTCTGCGATCACGTGCTTCAGCAGCTCCGATGTGCGATCGGCGGCGCCTCCATCTATCAGGACCAGCCCGTCCCGATCGCCGGCCGCCACGACATTGCCGCCGGCGCCCTGGAACAGCCACAGACGCTCGTCAAGCCGGGTCGCCGTGATGGGGTCGGAGGACGAGCGCCCGTATACCGACCGGGAAAGGAGTGCCGCCGGCACGAACGCCGACGCAACAGCACCCGCCGCCGCCCCGAGGGAGGTGGTGAGAACGGTCCGGCGACTCCACAGTCCAGGCATTTCCAACCTTGCTTGCCGGTTTCGCACCGGATTACCTGCCGCACACGAGTGTGCCGCGCGAGGCGAGGGGCAACGCTCAAATCTGAGGACCCGGGCGAGGGGAGTCAACCTTCGAACCCGCCCGCGACCACGTGGGGAGCGAAGGACCCAAGCCCATCGCGCATGGCGGGCTTCAGGGTCTATGACTGTGATTTTCTTTACAAAACTTTGGAATGGATATCTGACGTCTCACCTATGGATTGACAATCATATAAGTGACTGCTTATATATTCCCATGACTGACGTTCTCCGCGTGACCCGTCTTATGAAGACCCTTGCCGACCCCACACGTCGCGCTGTCTTCGAGGCGATCACTCGTTCCGCCGACATCACCGTGGGAGAGCTGGTCCGCGGCACCACCGTCTCGCAGCCGGCTGTCTCGCAACATCTGCGAGCGCTCAGATCTGCCGGACTCGTCGCTGAGCGCCGCGACGGCCGCAACATTCACTATCGTGCCGATCCGCGAGGTCTCGCACCTCTGCTCGATTGGCTCGGTTTCTACGGCACGTTCTGGCGCGAGCGCTTCGAAAGTCTGGCCGCATGGCTGAAGAGGATAGACGCGTGAGCGATCCCACACAGCAACGAGCTTGCGTACGAGGCAATGCAGGGTGGATGGGGCCGCGTCCTGGGTCGGATCGATCGCTTGATTTCGGAGCGCCCTTGAGCGCTCGCGCTGATCGCCGCCGGACGAGCTCAATCGGTTCGGGCACGCGCCCGCGCGTTGCGCTGTTGATTCTTTGCCTGTCCGTGATGCCGGCCCCTGCCTCGGCGGTGTGGCGAGAGAAGACCGACGCGATCATGGGTACGCGCATCTACGTGGAGGTCTGGGCGGAGGATGCGGCGAGCGGTGATGCCGCCATCGATGCCGTCATGGCCGACATGACACGGATCGACGTGTTGATGAGCCACTACAAGCCGGAGAGCCAGCTCTCGCAGATCAATGCACGAGCCGCGCGCGAGCCGGTCCAGGTCGACCCCGAACTGTTCGATCTGATCAGGTACTCGCTCTACTTTTCACGGATCACGGAAGGCGCGTTCGACATCACCTACGCGAGCGTCGGACACTTGTACAACTACCCCCGGCGCATCAAGCCAACCGAGGCGCAGATCAGATCGGCGCTGCCGGCGGTCGACTACCGCAATCTCCTGCTGGATCCGGTCCGTCACACCGTGCGCTTCGAGCATCCGGGGATGCGCATCGACCTCGGGGGAATCGGCAAGGGGTACGCTGTCGACCACGGGATTGACATCCTGAAGGCGCGCGGGATCCAACATGCCGTGGTCACCGCCGGCGGCGACACCCGCATCATCGGCGATCACATGGGTCGGCCATGGGTGGTCGGCATTCGCAATCCCGACGACAAGAACAAGGTCGTCACGCGGATTCCGTTGGTCGACGCCGCCATGTCGACCTCGGGCGACTACGAACGCTATTTCGATGAGAACGGCGTCCGCTACCATCACATCATCGATCCGCACACCGGGCACTCGGCAAGTAAGGTGCGCAGCGCAACCATCCTGGGACCGACGGCCACCGAGACCGACGGCATGTCGAAGACCGCCTTCGTGCTCGGAGCGGAGAAGGCTCTGGAGATCATCAACCGCATGCCGCAGTACGATGCGGTTTTCGTCCGTCCTGATGGCAAGGTGCTCTACTCCAACGGCCTGAAGCCGCCAGATGAAGCACCGGCCGTGGCTTATCCGGGCGAGCCGAAGCCCGCCCCGGCCAAACCTACTGCGGAGTCCCCCCGGACTCGACCCTGAGCAGCGCGTCGACCTCCGCTTCGGCGGCGAGCCAATCGTCGCTCTCGGTGCCGCCGGCGAAGCCGCGCCGTTCAGCGCGGAGATATGCGGCCTGCGCGATCATTCCGCGCCGCATGTCCTCGGAGATGTCGCTCCGCGGCGGATCCGCTTTGGATGTGCTTTTGCTCGGGCGTGTGGCCTTTCGCGCGGGCGCCGCCTTCTCGGCGGGCAACGGCGTGGGTTGGTGTTTTCGCGTGGGTGCGGTGGGACGGCGACTTGCCATCAGCTCCTCCTTTTGAACAAGCGCAAACAGCTTGGTGCGACCTGCCTGCTTCATGCAAGCCCAGACGCCAGCGCGGCGCGACTCGAGAACCCGCTCTCACGAGCACCCGCATACCGCGGCACCGGCACGCAACTGTACTGCAACTTCCGTGCGCCGTCCGATCGCCGGTCCGCTAAATGTCCGGTGACCGCATGCGCGGACAGCCGTGCGCCCCGCCGATCGGCTCTCCGTACGCAAGAAGATACTTGTTATCAGCCACTTGCGAGCAGCGACGGCAGTGGCATGCGGCGTGCGTTGCTCCGGAAAGGGCGTTGCAATGAAATTGGCTGAACTGAAACGACCGCTCGATCCCAACGCCGACGCACCGCTTCGAGGCACGAGGGCTCAGGACACGCACCTCGTCGATCCGGATTCGATCCGCAGACGACGCCTGTGGGTCTGTTGCGGAGCGGCAAGTCTTGAGATCGCCCGGCACTCGTGGTCGAGGTTGGGTCTCACACCGTGTCGCGAGATCCTCGAGGCCCGTGGTGGCGCTTGAGCCTGGCTAACAGGGCCGACGGGGCTGCGATCGTGACGGTTTGGTTATCCGCCGCCTGAACCCTCAACATTGGTGTACCGCGTGCTGTGCGACTCAGCGTGTATCTTTGGCCGAGGCGCCGTTGCGTCGGCCGTTGCCACGCCGAGCGTCACCGCGGCGTGTCCCGCTGATGCGTTCGTTGCGACCGGTTCTGCCGGCGCGCTTGTTCTCGCCCGCGGCAGTCAGGTCGAGCGACTCGAGGTACTTGCGAAAATCCTTGCCCAACGCGGGATGTCCCAACGCGTACTCCACGGTGGCCTGAAGATATCCGAGCTTACTGCCACAGTCGTAGCGCTTGCCGGCGAAGCGGTGCGCGTAGACGGCCTCTTCCCGCATCAACGCCGCGATTCCGTCCGTCAGCTGAATTTCTCCGCCCGTGCCGTGCCCAAGCTTCTCCAGGTGATCGAAGATGGAGGGCGCGAGCACATATCGGCCGACCACGGCGAGGTTGGAAGGGGCGACCGCGGGCTTCGGCTTCTCGACGATGCTGCGCACGCGGCTGGTGGGCGAACCATCGGCTTCCACTTCGACGATGCCGTACTTTTCCGTGTCCTGGCGCGGGATCATCTGAACTCCGAGCACGCTCGCCTTCTTGGCTTCGTAGACATCGGCCATCTGGCGAAGACAGGCGACGTCGCTGCGGATCAGGTCATCCGCGAGGTGCACGAAGAACGGCTCCGAGCCCACGGCAGGCTGTGCGCACAACACCGCATGGCCCAGTCCGAGAGGCGCCGGCTGGCGAATATAAATGCACGACGCGTATGAGGGCAGCACGCTTCTGAGCTGGTTCAGAAGATCACTCTTGCCCTGAGCCTCCAGGAGGTGTTCGAGCTCCTGATCCGAGTCGAAATGGTCTTCGATAGCCCGTTTGGAAGCGCCGGTGATGAAGACGAGGCGGCGCGCCCCCGCCGCGAGGGCCTCTTCCACGGCGTACTGAATGAGCGGTTTGTCGACCACCGGTAGCATTTCTTTCGGACTTGCCTTGGTCGCGGGCAGGAAGCGGGTGCCCCGTCCGGCCACCGGAAAAACGGCGGTACGAATGACCGATTTCAGGTTCATCCTCATCAAGCTCTCCTGGACTGTGTCTGGCCGTCTACCCGGCGGCCGCTCGTTGAACATCCCACAGGTACGCTCATCGTCATCGGTCACGTCGAGCTGCGGACGGACTCATCAGTCCGATCCGCCCATTTGAAGACCGACGGCCGCATGCTGTCCCAGGAGCGACACTTCGGGCAGCGCCAGAACCAGCCCACGCTGTGCAATCCGCAGTCGTCGCACTGATAGCGTCCGCCGGCGTCCCCTATGCGTGTGAGGAGCGCGCCGAGCGACATCGCATCCGCCGCCGATTCGACCTCGGTGCCCAGGTCCCCAGCGACTCCCGGAAGCCGCCGGACTTCGTGTGGCGGAAGTGCCGTCGCGAGCAACCAGGCCAGCTGCCGCGCCGTGACGCGACCGGTGCGCTTCAGGCGCTCAGCCAGCTCACCCAGCACGTCGCCTTCTCCGACCTGCCCGGCAAGGTTCAACACCCGCGGGATGATCTCGAGCGCCAGTCCGGGAGAGGCTTCGAGAGCCTTCAGATAAAGGGTCAGGGCGCCGCCCGGATCGTTCGCCAACTCGGTCATGCGCGCCGTGAGAATTTCCGCCCTGGGCAGATCAGGGTCGTGCGCGCGCGCCTGCTTCAGGAGCGCACGGGCGCGTAGCGCGTCGCCCTGCAATAGCGCGTGTTCAGCCAACTCGCACAGGTAGTGAGCCGCAACGCGGCGGCGTTCCTGTTGGATCGTAGGCGGCAGCTCGTGGAAAACCTTGAGGGCGTTGGCCCATTCACCCTGGCTCTCGTAGATGCGGACCAGATGATCGAGAGCCGCCTTGCGGTACTCCCGGGATGCGGCCAGCTCCTCTAACAGGCGCTCGGCGCGATCCATCAGACCGGCACTCAGATAATCGAGTGCGAGGGCAAACGCCGCCTTGTCGTGCAGGGTGACGCCGCCGTGCTCGCGAAGCCGCGAATGAATGGAGATCGCACGGTCCACCTCACCGCGGCGGCGGAACAGACTTCCCAGTGCGAACTGGATTTCGGCGACATCGCCGTCGGCTTCTGCCATACGGGCGAAGATCTCGGCGGCGTGGTCGAAACGATCGTTGATGAGATGATCGAGGCCTACGTAGTAGTCGCGCGGCAAACGGACGATGCGCGCAGCGCCGTTGCGGCGCCCGAGGAACCAGGCGGCGGCTCCGATAGCGACGAACGCAAGCGCCAGCAGAATAGGAGGAAGTTCAAACACCGGGTAGAAGATAGCGCTGGTCCATAGGCGGGTACAGCAATCTTGGGGCCGTAGCTATGCCTACGGGGTTCGCATCCGCGCGAGACCCATTTTAATCGCGGATCGGCCGGTCCTGCCCGTCGTTCACGCGCTCGCGCAGATCCTTGCCGGGTTTGAAATGCGGGACGTATTTGCCGGACAGCGCGACCGCCTCGCCGGTCTTCGGATTGCGCCCCTGGCGTGGGGGGCGAAAATGCAGCGAAAAGCTGCCGAATCCGCGGATCTCAATGCGCTCTCCCTGGGAGAGCGCATCGCTCATGATCTCCAGTATCTGCTTCAGCGCGAGCTCGACATCCTTTGCCGGCAGATGCTTCTGCTTTGCGGTGATGATCTCGATGAGTTCCGATTTCGTCATGGTTGTTCCCATGGTCTCACGCCCATCCGTCATCTACGGGGCGCGCGCCGTCAGGCGTGCCCCAAACTGGGTGTGGCGGCTGGCAAGGCGCGCCGGATCGACCGCAGGAATGCCGCTGGCCGCGCCGCACGGACGATCCGACCGGACCCTCGTTCGAGGTCCAGGCCGAATCCCCTGCGGCAGATCGATCAGCCGCGATCACCGCCGATTTGCTCTTTCAGCAGGTCTCCCAGACTGGTCCCGGAAGGCGCCGTCTCGGAACGGTAGCTCTGCACGGCTTCTGCCTCCTCATGCATTTCCTTGGCCTTGATCGACAGCGAAATCGTGCGGGACTTGCGGTCCACGCCCGTGAATTTCGCCTCAACCTCTTCGCCAACCTTCAGCACCGCGCGCGCATCCTCGACGCGGTCCCGACCCAGCTCGGAGGCCCGCAGCTGTCCTTCGATCCCGTTGCCGAGATCGATGATGGCGCCGCGCGCGTCCACTTCCTTGACCATGCCCCTGACGATCGTGCCCTTGGGATTCTCGGCGATGTACGCCGAGAACGGATCCTTCGCCAGCTGCTTGATCCCTAGGCTGATGCGCTCGCGCTCCGGATCGATCGACAGCACCATGGCCTCGAGTTGCTGGCTCTTCTGGTAGTTGCGCACCGCCTCCTCGCCCGGCAGATCCCAGGAAATGTCGGAGAGGTGCACCAGGCCGTCGATGTTGCCGGGCAGACCGATGAAAATGCCGAAGTCCGTGATCGATTTGATCTGACCGGACACCTTGTCGCCGCGGTTGTAGTTCTCGGCGAACTCCTTCCATGGGTTGGCCTTGCACTGCTTGAGGCCCAGGGAGATGCGCCGACGCTCCTCGTCGACGTCGAGAACCATGACCTCGACCTCCTGTCCCGTGTGCACCACCTTCGCAGGATTGACGTTCTTGTTGGTCCAGTCCATCTCCGAGACATGGACGAGCCCTTCGACCCCGTCCTCGATCTCGACGAACGCGCCGTAATCCGCAATGTTGGTGACCTTGCCGAACACGCGCGTGTGCGGCGGATAACGGCGGGAAATGTTCTCCCACGGATCCGCGCCGAGCTGCTTCAGACCAAGGCTGACGCGCGAGCGCTCGCGGTCGAACTTCAGGATGCGCACGTCGATCTCGTCGCCCACCTTGACGACTTCCGACGGATGCTTCACACGCTTCCACGCCATGTCGGTGATGTGCAGCAGTCCATCGATGCCGCCGAGATCCACGAACGCGCCGTAATCGGTGAGATTCTTCACGGTGCCGCGGACCACTGCGCCTTCCTGCAGATTCTCCATCAGCGCGCTGCGCTCTGCGGAGAACTCCTGCTCGACGACTGCGCGGCGCGAGACGACGACGTTATTGCGCTTCTGATCCAGCTTGATCACTTTGAACTCGAGGGGCTTGCCCTCGAGGTACGAGGTATCGCGGACCGGACGCACGTCGACGAGCGAGCCTGGCAGGAATGCGCGGACGTTTTCGATCTCGACCGTGAATCCGCCCTTGACGCGCCCGGTGATGACGCCCGTCACGATCTCCGACTTGTTGAACGCTTCCTCGAGTCTCGTCCAGGTGCGCGCGCGCTTGGCTTTTTCGCGCGACAGGCGGGTTTCGCCGGTGCCGTCCTCGACCGAATCGAGCGCGACTTCCACGGAGTCTCCGGGCTTGACCTCGACTTCCCCGCGTTCGTTCTTGAACTGCTCGAGGGGGATCACGGCCTCGGATTTCAAACCGACGTTGACGATGACGACGTCGCTGGTGACGTCCACTACGAGCCCGGTCAGGATCATCCCGGGTCGAATGCGCTGATTGGCGAGACTTTGCTCGAAGAGCTGGGCGAAACTTTCTGTCATACCTTCACTCGCACGGCCCACATAAGGGGGTCACAGCCGTGCATGTACTGGACCTTCTCATCCGTTGCGGCCCAGGCTGATGGCAAAATGGCGCGCGCATCCCGCACCCGCCGGTATATCGCAGCCCGTCTTCACGACACCCGCGGTTCATGAAGCGGACCAAATCGCGCGACTCGAGCCCAGCGCGAGCACGCGACCGACCACCTCATCGATCGTCAGATCGGTGGAGTCGATCACCGCGGCGTCGGGCGCTGGCTTCAGTGGGGCGACCGGACGGGTCGAATCCCTCAGGTCCCGCTCGGCTATCTCGCGCGAAAGGGCGGGAAGGCTAACATCGGACCCCTTGTCTTTCAACTGCTTATAGCGCCGCATGGCCCGTACTGCGGGGCTGGCCGTGAGGAACACTTTGACGACGGCGTGCGGAAATACAACAGTCCCCATGTCCCTACCGTCCGCCACCAGGCCCGGAGGGCGCGCGAAGGCCCTTTGCCGCTCGAGCAGAGCCGTACGGACCGACGGCCAGGCCGCCACACGTGAGGCCCCTGCGCCCCCGGCCTCGGACCGGATTTCGTGGGTGACGTCCTGACCCGCCAGGGTTACCCGCTCGCCTCCATCCGGCTCCACGCAGAAAACCACGTCCATATTGGCAGCCAGGCGCGCATGAGCGTCGGCGTCCTGCGGATCCAGCCCCGCTCGGGCGCCGGCCAGGGCTACCAGCCGATACAGCGCCCCGCTGTCCAGAAGGTGCCACCCCAGGCGCCCGGCGACTGCGCGGGAGATGGTTCCTTTGCCGGACCCGCTCGGACCGTCGATGGTGATGATCGGTGCTTGCGACATCTTGTCGGCGAGGGTCCGTCAGAGCGCCTCGATCTGCAAGCCGCAAGCCGCGGCGAGCCTGACGAACCCTGGAAACGAGGTCGCCACGTTGTCCACGTCCAGAATCTCGATCGCGCCGCGCGCCCGCAGACTCGCCATCGCGAAGGCCATTGCGATGCGGTGATCCCCGTGACTATCGACCGTTCCACCGCTGAAGCCGGCGCCCCCCTGGATCCAGATTCCATCATCCAGCAGCTCGTTGCGGACCCCCAGCACCGTCAGTCCCGCTCCCATGGCAGCCAGACGGTCGGTCTCCTTGACCCGCAGCTCTTGAGCTCCGCGGACCAGTGTTTCGCCTTCGGCGCAGGCCGCGGCGATGAAAAAGACCGGAAATTCGTCAATCGAGAGGGGCACGAGGGACTCCGGCACCTTGATCCCCCTCAAGCGGCTCGCGCGCACTTCGATGTCAGCCACCGGTTCGCCGTGCCCACCACCGGCGGCCACGTGAACGCGAATGTCGGCCCCCATCTGCAGGAGCAATTCCAGCAGGCCCGTGCGTGTCGGATTGATACCGACATTGCGCAGGAGCACTCCCGGGTCCGCCCCGAGGCAGCCAGCGACGAGAAAGAAGGCGGCCGAAGAGAAGTCGGCGGGCACCGGAATGCGGGTCGCGCGCAGGTCCTGTCCGCCTTCGAGCGCCACGGTCGGACCATTCCTCAGCACTTCAACGCCGAAGGCCGTCAGCATTCTCTCCGTGTGATCGCGAGCGGCTGCCGGTTCCGTCACACGAGTGCGTCCGGCAGCCCGCAGGCCCGCCAGAAGAATGGCCGACTTCACCTGGGCGCTCGCCACGGGCAGCGTGTATTCGATCGCCCGCAGCGGATTGCCGCCACCGACCTGCACCGGAGGCCGGCCTTCATTTGTCTTAATGTCGGCACCCATGAGTCGCAGCGGCACAGCCACCCGCTCCATGGGCCGCCGCATGAGCGACTGATCGCCGATCAGGGTGGAAGCGAATCGCTGCGGCGCGAGCAGGCCCATGAACAGTCGCATGGCCGTGCCGGCGTTGCCCATGTCCAGGGGCGCTGCAGATTCTCTGAGGCCCTCGAGTCCGACACCGTGAACGATCACGTGCTCCTCTTCGGGCCGCTCGATTCGCACTCCCATCGCCTGCAACGCTCGCAGAGTCGCCAGACAATCCTCACCGGCGAGGAAGCCGGTGATGTCGGTCACCCCTTCCGCGATTCCGCCAAGCATGAGCGCGCGATGGGAAATCGACTTGTCCCCGGGAACCGTGATCTGGCCTTCGATCCGTCCCCCTGGTGCGACGATATAGCGCCCCATGCGTGGCCTCAGACTACCGCGCGCGGGTAGGAGCCGAGGACGCGAAAGAGCGAGGAGCGCTTCTTCAGGGCCCCGAGCGCCTTGGCAACGTGTGGCTCGTCGCAGTGTCCCTCGAGGTCGACGAAAAACACGTAGTCCCACTTGCGTCGATGCGACGGCCGGGACTCGATGCGGGTCATGCTGATGCGATGCTTGGCCAGCGGTTCGAGCAGACGATACAACGCCCCCGGAGAATCCGAGTGGCCCACGGATAGGAGCAGGGTGGTTCGATCCTCGCCGCTCGGCGCGAACAGCTTGCGGCCGAGCACGAGGAAGCGCGTCGAATTGTCAGGCCGGTCCTCGATCTCGGCGGCCAACACTTTCAATCCGTAGACCTCCGCCGCGGTGTCGCCTGCAATGGCCGCCGTACCCTTTTCGTCCCGGGCTCGCCGCGCGCCTTCCGCATTGCTTGACACCGGGACCTGTTCGACGTTGGGAAGGTGGTCGTCCAACCACGCGCGGCACTGCGCGAGCGCCTGCGAATGCGAGCACACGCGCTCGATGCGGCCGAGTGAGCCCATCGCTCCCATCAGGAAGTGATGGATACGCAATTCCACTTCCCCGCAGATCTTCAGTGGTGAGGTCAGGAAACGGTCGAGCGTGTGATTGACGGTACCCTCCGTCGAGTTCTCGATCGGCACGACGCCGAAGTCGGCGTTGCCGGCCTCGACGTCGTGGAATACCTCGTCGATGGATACGAGTGGCAGCGAGCGGACCGAATGTCCGAAATGGGTGAGCACCGCGGCCTGCGTGAACGTGCCTTCGGGTCCGAGGAACGCCACCTTCAGCGGCTCCTGCTGAGCCAGACACGCGGACATGATCTCCCGGAACAGCCGCAGAATCTCCTCGTCCCGCAGTGGGCCGGCATTGCGCTCCCGAGCCAAGCGCAGAACCTGGGCTTCGCGCTCGGGCTTATAGAAGTCGACCGTTCGCCCAGCGCGCGTCTTGGAGATCCCGACCAGCTGGGCGAGACGCGCCCGATCGTTGATCAGCGCGTGGATCTGCTCGTCGACGGAATCGATTCGACGCCGGACAGCGGCGAGGTCCACGGCCGCGGGCGTCGCGGTTTTACCGCGCGGCTTGGCGGGCGGACGTGTCTTGCGGACCATGAACTCTCGCGGACCTCGGATTCAGACAATCCGCGCCGAGAGCACCCCATCGATCGCGCGAATCTTCAGCAGGAGATCATCGCCTATTGTCCCGTCCGCGTCGATCAGCGTGTAGGCATATTCGCCGCGCGACTTGTTCAGCAGGTCGGCGATATTGATCCGCGCGCTCGCCAGACAGGTCGAGATCTGGCCGACCATGTTCGGCACGTTACTGTTGGCAACGGCAAGCCGCATCGTGTTGGGTGCACGTGGCAAGACCGCCTCGGGGTAGTTGACGCTGTTCTTGACGTTGCCGTTTTCCAGGAAATCTCGCACCTGGTCGGCGACCATCACGGCGCAATTCTCCTCCGCTTCGCCGGTCGAGGCTCCCAGGTGCGGGAGGGTCACGACTTTGGGGTGATCCTTCAGGGCATTGTTCGGAAAGTCGCATACATAGGAATGCAGGCGCCCGGACTGCAGTGCGCCGATGACCGCCGGATCGTCGACGATCGCGGCGCGCGCGAAATTCAGGATGATTCCGCCTTTCTTCATCAGTTTCAGGCGCGCCTCGCTCACGAGTTTGCGCGTGTGATCGTTCAGCGGCACGTGCACCGTGATCGCATCTGCCCGGGCGAACAGATCCTCCAGCGAGAGGGCCTGTTCCACGCTGGAGGAGAGCTGCCAGGCGCGCTGCACCGTGATCTGGGGATCGTAGCCGAGGACCTTCATGCCGAGCGCGAGGGCCGAATTGGCTACTTCCACACCCACCGCCCCGAGTCCCACCACTCCCAGGGTCCTGCCCGGAAGCTCGAAGCCCACGAATTTCTTCTTCCCCTGCTCCACGGCGGCGTCGATCTGGGTATCGTCTCCCCCGAGGGAACGGGTGAACGCCCAGGCGGGGCAGATATTGCGAGCCGCGAGCAGCAATCCGGCCAGAACCAGCTCCTTTACGGCATTCGCGTTGGCCCCGGGCGCGTTGAAGACCGGGATGCCGCGTCGAGTGAGCTCCGGGACCGGAATGTTGTTGACGCCTGCTCCCGCGCGGCCGACCGCACGCAGCGTGTCCGGCACCGGCATACCGTGCATGTCCGCCGAGCGCACGAGAATAGCGTCCGGCCGCTCCAGGTCGGATGCGATCTCGTAACGCTCTCTGGGCAGCCGCTCGAGACCACGCGCGCTGATGTTGTTGAGGGTGAGAATTCGATGACGCATGAGACCGATCCCTCTAGCCGTGCCGCAGTTGAAAGTTCTTCATGAAACCGATCAGCGCATCCACACCCTGCACGGACATCGCGTTGTAGAGACTCGCGCGCATGCCGCCGACGGTACGGTGGCCTTCCAGGTTGGTGAGCCCGTCGGCGTGCGCCTCCGTCACGAACAACTTGTCGAGCTCGGGTTTGGCCAGCGTGAACGGCACGTTCATCCATGAGCGGGCATTCTGCGCAACCGGATTGCTATAGAAGCCCGACTCGTCGATCGCCTGGTACAGCCGCTGAGCCTTCGTCCGGTTGCGTTCGCCGATGCCGCTGAGACCGCCTTGCTTCCTCAACCACTTGAACACCAGACCCGCGAAATACCATGCGAAGGTGGGAGGGGTGTTCAGCATCGAGCCCTCATCCGCCATGGCCTTGTAATCCCACACCGCCGGAATGCCGGGCCGGGCCTTGCCGATCAGATCTTCGCGCACGATGACGACACACAACCCTGAGGGTCCCATGTTCTTTTGGGTGCCCGCGTAGATCAGCCCGAACTTCGAAACATCGATGGGCCGCGACAGGAGCGTCGAGGACATGTCGGCAACCAACGGCACGGCGCCGGTGTCGGGCACGTACGGAAACTCAACGCCGCCGATCGTCTCGTTGGGGGTGTAATGAACGTAAGCGGCGTCGGGAGTCAGTTTCAGCGAGTGCGGCTCGGGCACCGTGTTGTAGTTGGATGCGGCCTCGTCGGCAACGACGCGCACGTTGCAGAAGCGCTTCGCCTCCCCGATCGCCTTCTTCGACCACGCACCCGTGTTGATGTAGTCGACGGTCGCATTGGCGCCGCTCAGGTTCAGCGGTATTGCCGAGAACTGTCCCGTGGCGCCGCCCTGGAGAAAGAGGACCTTGTAATACGATGGCACGCCCAGCAGCTCCCGCAGGAGGCTTTCCGCTTCCGCGGCAACCGCGACGAAGGCCTTGCTGCGATGGCTGACCTCCATCACGGACATCCCGGAATTGTGCCAGTCGATCAGCTCATCGCGGGCCTGCTCGAGAACTTCCAGGGGCAGCGTCGCCGGCCCCGCGGCGAAATTGAATACGCGCACGAGTGTCCTTCGCACGAAGATGTGGCTTAAAGGGAGCTGGGAATCTTAGCAACTGGGCGCCGGCACCGTCAGAACTTTTGGCGATACCGTCAGGTTCCTTCCGGGGCGGGCTCGGCGCCGCCGGCGGTTCCATCGGTCCGTACATCCGTCTCACCGTTGGGCTCGCTGTTGTCGAGACCCTCGATGCGCTCTATGCCAACGAGGCGCTCGCCTTCCGCGAGCCGGATGAGACGGACTCCCTGCGTGTTGCGCCCGAGCACGGAGATCTCATCGACGGGTGTGCGAACGAGCGTCCCGGTGGAGCTGATCAGCATGATCTCCTGCCCCGGCATGACCTGCAGCGCCGCAACGGTCGTGCCGTTGCGATCGGATGTCTGCAGCGCGATGACACCTTGTCCGCCGCGGCCGTGCTGCGGAAACTCCTCCAACGGGGTGAGCTTGCCGTACCCCGAAGCCGAGGCCGTCAGAATATTGCCTTCGCCGACGACGATCAGAGCGATGAGCTCCTGGGCCTCGCCCAACTTGATCCCGCGCACGCCCGCGGCCTCACGGCCCATGGGACGCACTTCATCCTCCGGGAAGCGAATTCCCTTGCCGCCGCTGGACACGAGGATGACTTCGCGTTGGCCATCGGTGATCGCGACGCCGACCAGACGATCGTTATCGGCGAGGTCGACGGCGATGATTCCACTGGTGCGCGGACGCGAGAACGCCGTGAGAGGAGTCTTCTTCACCGTTCCCTGGCTCGTCGCCATGAAGACGAAATGCTGCTCGTCGTACTGCTTGACCGGCAGCAGCGCGTTGATCTTCTCACCCTCCTCGAGGGGCAGGAGATTGACCATCGGTTTGCCGCGCGCGTTGCGTCCGGCCTGCGGCAACTGGTAAACCTTCAGCCAATAGACCTTGCCCCGGTTCGAGAAGCACAACACCGTGTCGTGGGTGTGAGCAACGAACAGCTTCTCGACGAAGTCCTCGTCCTTGACCGCGGTAGCCGCCTTGCCGCGTCCCCCGCGCCGCTGCGTCTGATATTCCGTCAACGGCTGCGATTTTGCGTAGCCGGTATGGGACAGCGTCACCACGACATCCTGCGGCTCGATCAGATCCTCGGTCGTCAGATCGAGGTGATCGCGATTGATCTCGGTGCGGCGCGCGTCCCCGTAGGCCGCGCGCACTTCGGTCAGCTCATCCCGCACGACCTGGGTCAGACGTTCCGGGCGCGCAAGGATGTCGTCAAGGTCGCGGATGTTCTCCAGAAGCGACTTGTACTCGGCGATGATCTTATCCTGCTCGAGCCCGGTCAGCCGGTTTAGGCGCATGTCGAGGATGGCCTGTGCCTGCGCGTCGGAAAGCCGATAGCCGGCGCCGCTCATCCCGGCTTCCGGAGCGAGCCCGTTCGGCCGCGTGGAAATCGCGCCGGCGCGGGCCAGCAGCTCCGGCACGATACCGGGGGACCAGGCACGGCCGAGCAGCGCGGTGCGCGCCTCTGGCGGGGATGGCGCGGCCTTGATGAGCGCAATCACGTCGTCGATGTTGGCAAGGGCAATGGCAAGGCCTTCGAGGATATGGGCGCGCTCGCGCGCCTTGGCCAGATCGTAGATCGTGCGTCGCGTGACGACTTCGCGTCGATGCCGGATGAACGCCTCCAGCATTTCCTTCAGCGACATCAGCTTGGGCTGACCGTCCTGCAGCGCAACCATGTTGATGCCGAAGACGCTCTCCATCGGCGTCTGCGCATACAGATTGTTCAGCACGATCTCCGTCACCTCGCCCCGCTTGAGCTCGATGACGATGCGCATGCCATCCTTGTCGGACTCGTCCCGCAGGCCGTCCGAGGCAATTCCCTCGATCAGCTTCTCCCGCACCAGCTGCGCGATGCGCTCGATCAGCCGCGCCTTGTTGACCTGAAACGGGAGCTCGGTGACGATGATTGCCTGGCGATCGCCCTTGCCCACCTCCTCGATCTGGACGCGGGCGCGCACCGAGAGCCGGCCGCGTCCCGTGCGATAGGCCGTGGCGATTTCCTGGGCGCCGTTGATAATCCCGCCGGTCGGAAAATCCGGCCCCGGAACATGTTGCATCAGCGCGGCGAGCGGCAGCGTGGGATCCTCGAGGAGCGCCAGACATGCGTTGACGATCTCGGTCAGATTGTGCGGCGGGATGTTGGTCGCCATGCCGACCGCGATGCCCGTCTGTCCGTTGACCAGCAGGTTCGGGATGCGCGTCGGCAGCACCGAAGGCTCGGATTCCGACTCGTCGTAGTTCGGAGTGAAGTCGACGGTGGCCTTCTCGATATCGGCCAGCAGCTCGGCTGCGATGCGCGACATCCGCACTTCCGTGTAGCGCATGGCGGCCGGCATGTCTCCGTCCACCGATCCGAAGTTTCCCTGCCCGTCCACCAGCAGGTAGCGCATCGAAAACGGCTGCGCCATGCGTACGATCGTGTCGTAGACCGCCGTGTCCCCGTGGGGGTGATACTTACCAATCACGTCTCCGACGACGCGCGCGGACTTCTTATAGGCCTTGTTCCAGTCATTGCCGAGCTCGCGCATGGCGAACAGAACGCGCCGATGCACAGGCTTCAGCCCGTCACGAACATCGGGCAGCGCACGCCCGACGATGACGCTCATTGCATAGTCGAGATACGACTGCCGCATCTCGTCTTCGAGGCTGACCGACAGTACTTCGCGTGCGATTTCCGACATTCCAGACCGTGCTAGCGCAAGAAAGGCGGAATTTTAGCACACACCACTACCCGCGCTCGCCGCCCAAATGTGCACGCTGATCCGATTGGCGCATCACGCGGTGATGCTCGTCGTTACAGCGGGACGTCTTCGAACCCGCGTCTGCCCCGACGATGCCCGAAGCTGCCACAGGCGCTCCGTCGGACACCCCGATATACTGCCCACTCACGTGTTTTTCGCGCGTTTTGCGCACATGCCACCAAAAGAATCCGCAGATCTTCTTATCGAAGCCCGCTGGGTGCTACCGATGCTACCGGTCAACACCGCGCTTGCAGACCATGCCGTGGTGGTGAGCGGAGGGAGGATCGTGGCAGTCGGTCCTTCGGTCGGGATCAACGCCCGGTTCGAGCCGCGCGAGCGCGTCGTCCGCCCGGATCACGCGCTTATGCCCGGATTCGTGAACGCACACGCGCGAGGCGCAACGTGCCTTCTGCGCGGTGTCACACCAGCCGGCGCCGCAGAGGCGCGTTGGGTGAGCCCCGATTTCGTCAAAGATGGAACACGCGTTGCGATTGCCGAGATGCTGCAGGCCGGCATCACTTGTTTTGCCACCCTGGACCTGTTCCCGGAAGAGGCGGCCCGTGTAGCCGCCGCCGCGCACGTACGAGCGGCCATCGGTTTACCCGTCGGCGACGAGCCCACGGCATGGGCGTCGGGCGCTACCGAGCATCTGGCGAAAGCCGAGCAGCTCTGGGACACATACCGGTCCAATCCTTGGATCACTTTCTATTTCGCTCCTCCCACTGCGGACGCGGTGAGCAATGCAACGCTCTCACGTCTGCGTCGTGTGGCCGACGAGCTCGACGCACGCGTTGCGATGCCGGTCCACGAGTCCCCGCTGCGAGCTCAGTCTCGCGAGGGTCACCGCCCGCTGCACCGGCTCCGGGCACTCGGCCTGCTGCGGCCGGGATTCAGTGCGCTGCATATGACCCAGCTTGACGAATCGGACTTCGAAGTGGTGGCCCGAACCGGCCTGTGCGTCGTCGCCTGCCCGCAGTCGGATCTCAGGCGCGGCGCGGGAAGTTGTCCCGTTGCGCGACTTGATTCCGACGGCGTCACCGTAGGGCTCGGAACGAACGGTCCGATCGGCGCCGCCGCACTGGATGTTCTTGCCGAGGCGCGCGCGGCTGCACTTCTTGCCGGGCCTGACGATGCGACCCCCTCGGGGCTCGGAGCGGGCGCGGTACTGCGAATGGCTACGCTGGGTGGCGCGATTGCGCTGGGGTTGAGCTCGCACATCGGGTCGATCGAGGCGGGGAAAGCTGCCGATCTCGTGTGTTTCGACCTGGGGGGCCTCGCCTTCCAGCCGTGCGGGCAACCGGCGGACGCCATCGTCTTCGCCGCCACGCGCGCGCAGGCAACCGATGTGTGGACCTCGGGCCGCGCAGCCGTCAACGCCGGTGTGTCGCTCGCTTTCGATGAACAGGAGACTTCGGCTCTCGTACGACAGTGGGCCGGGCGTATCGGCGGGGAGTTCGCATGAAGCCGTCAGACTCAGCAACGTCCTCCACAGCCAACGCTGACAGCGCAGAGCTCGGAAAATTCGATGCGCTGTCGAGCCGCTTCTGGGACAGCGAAGGGGAATTTCGCCCGCTTCACCTGTTGAATCCAGTCCGGGCGCGATTCGTCGCTGCACGTGCGCCGCTCTCCCGTGCGCGCGTTTTGGACGTCGGGTGCGGTGGCGGCCTGCTGTGCGAGTCGCTGGCGCGCGCCGGCGCGAATGTGACCGGTATCGATCTGGCTCCGGGCATGATCGAGGTTGCGCGGCTGCACGCCACCGAACAGTCCCTTGAGATCGACTATCGCGTCGCCGATCCCGAGGCGCTGGCGGCCGCGAGTCCGGGAAGCTTCGATGTCGTGACCTCGATGGAGATGCTCGAGCACGTGCCGGATCCGAAGCGGATGATTGCAACGTTCGCCGAGCTCGTGCGTCCCGGCGGCCACGTTTTCCTCTCCACGATCAATCGCAACCTGAAATCCTTTCTGCTGGCGATCGTGGGCGCGGAGTATCTGCTCCGGCTGATACCGCGCGGCACTCACGAGTACGAGCGCCTGATCCAGCCGGCCGAGCTGGCCCAATGGGCACGGGATTCCGGTCTCCCGTTACGCGAGATCGCCGGAATCCAGCTCAATCCGGTCACGCACGCCTGCCGTCTCACCCGCGACCCGTCCGTCAATTACCTGGCGCACTGCGTGCGCCCTTAGAAGTGGACAGCACTCTCATCATCGTTCCGGCACTGGCCGCGCTGGCTGTCGGCGTGCTCCTCGGATTCGGATGGGCGCACATCCGTGCGGGCCGCCGGCTCGAGGCGCTGCGCCTGGAGCTGGAAGTGACGCGTGTGCGGGTGGAGACTTCTGCACGCGAAGAAGCCGGGCGTCTCGCGCTGCTCGAACAGTCGGAACAACGGCTGCGCAGCGCGTTCGAAGCCATGGCGGGGGAGACGATGCGCACCAACAGCGAGCGGTTTCTGCAGCTCGCCCGCGAGTCGCTCGGTCGCGACCAGGCCATCGCCACCAGCGCGCTGAAGGAACGCGAGACCGCCATTGCGCAGCTGGTCGAGCCCCTGCGCGTCGCGATCGAGAAAACGGAAACGCAGGCCCACGCGCTCGAACGCGAGCGCCGCGATGCGTATTCGACCCTCCGCACCCAGATCGAGGCGCTCGCGACCGGCCAGACCCAACTTCAGCGCGAGACGCGCAACCTCGTGACCGCGCTTCGCCGCCCGGAAGTGCGCGGCCGCTGGGGCGAGCTCACGTTGCGTCGGCTGGTTGAGCTCGCCGGCATGGCCGAGCACTGCGACTTCACCGAGCAGATGCATGTGGCGGGAGACGAAGGCTCGATCCGGCCGGACCTCGTCGTTCACATGCCCGATTCGCGCGATATCGTCGTGGATGTGAAGACACCCCTGGATGCCTTCCTCGAAGCCCTGGATGCGGACAGCGAGGAAGCTCGATCGGTGGCCCTCAGGCGCCACGCGCAGCAGGTCGAGACGCGTGTCAGGCAGCTGGCCTCGAAGACTTACTGGATGCAATTCGAGCACAGTCCCGAATTTTGCGTCCTGTTTCTTCCCGGGGATCAGTTTCTGGGCTCCGCCCTTGCGGAACGCCCGGAACTGCTCGACAACGCACTCAAGCAGAGCGTGATCATCGCCACGCCCTCGACGCTGATGGCGCTCCTGAAAGTTGTCGCGCACGGGTGGCGGCAGTCGGCGGTTGCACAGAACGCGGTGGTGATCCGCGAGCTCGGCCAGGAGCTTTACCGCCGTCTCAACAGTTTTACGGGCCACCTGGTGCGCCTCGGCCAACGCCTGGACGGTGCGGTGGAAGCGTACAGCTCTGCCGTCGGCTCGCTTGAACGACAAGTCCTGTCGCAGGCCCGACGGTTCACCGAGCTCGGTGTGACCGCGGACACTCCCCTGCCGCAGCTCGAACCGATCGACAAGATCGCGCGCAAGCCGACCGGAACTGCGGGCCTTGAAGGCGAGGATGATGCCCGAGACCTCTGATTGGTACCCAACGCGTTATCTCGCATCGCTGTATTCGCCTGCGTCGGAACGCGCGGTTCTCGATACCCTGTTCGGTGTCGAAAGTGAGATCGTCGCGAGCCTGCGAGGCGGACTTGATCACACCGTGGCCCATGTCCGTCTGCAGTGGTGGCGAGAGGAATGCGATCGGCTTGCCCAGGGGAAGCCGGCCCATCCGCTGACCCGTACACTCGCGGCCGCCTTCGGCGAGCGAACCGCGGTGCTTGCCGGAGTGTCAGGATTCGTCGAGAGCGCGCTGTGGGATCTGGCGGCCGCGACTTTCGAGACTCGGCACGAACTCAGCGCGTACTGCGAGCGGTGGGCCGCGGCGATGATAGTGCCCGCAGCGCTGCATGCCGCCCCGGATATGCAGGACACTCGAATTTGGCTCGAGGTCGGAAGCGCAATGCATGAGCTCGAGATGTTGGCCCACGTGGCTTCCGAAGCGCGCTCTGGAAGGCTTCGCCTGCCCTTGGACGAGATCGAGCGGGCGGGCGCGCAAGCCAGCCTGCTTGGGGTTCCACCTTGGCCTGCGGCTCTGGTCACCGTCATGCACCGGAGGCACGCCGCGCTACGCGCCAGGCTATCGGAGGCCGTGCGCTCCATCGACCGCTCCGCTCAACCGGCATTGCGCGGGCTGCTGGCCTGGTCGACGCTCGCCTGGCGCGGCTCCAAACGCGCCCAGGCGGCACTGCCTGATGCGCGCCTCCCGGGGCGGTTCGACGCTCCAAGGGATGGTTGGTTTGCCTGGCGTGCGGCGCGCCGGGCAATGGTCGGGAAATTCAGCCTCACGTGAGGCGTGGGCCCTTTGGCAAATGAGGTCTGCAAGCCTTGAGTGATCCATTCGACCCCCTGAGCTACACGCCGAGCCGCACCGAGCTCGCCGGCCGCGTCATTGCCATTACCGGCGCCAGCGATGGGCTGGGACGTGCGGTGGCGCTCGCCTGCGCACGCTACGGCGCCAATGTGATCCTCATAGGCCGCAATGTCCGGAAGCTGGAAGCGCTGCACTCCGAGATTGAGGCCGCCCGAGCTCCGGAGCCGACCATCGCGCTGCTGGATCTAGAGAAGGCGCTGGCGGGCGACTACGACCAGATCGCCCATGCGGTGTTGGAACGGTACGGCCGGCTCGATGGCTTGCTTCACAATGCGGGTATTCTGGGCACCGTGTCGCCAATCGAGCATTACGACGTGCCTACCTGGTGCCGCGTGATGCATATCAACGTGACCGCGGCGTTTGCGCTCACGCATGTTTTGATTCCTGTGCTGAAGCGATCGCACGATGCTTCCGTCCTCTTCACTTCGAGCGACGTCGGGCGTCGCGGTCGCGCGTATTGGGGCGCTTATGCGGTCTCGAAGTTTGCGATCGAAGGGCTTTCGCAGGTCCTCGCATCGGAGCTGGACGGTTCGACATCCGTTCGCGTGAACACGCTGAACCCCGGACGCGCCCGCACGCAGATGCGCCGTCAGGCGTATCCGGCGGAAGCTGTCGATTCGGTACCGTTGCCGGAATCGCTGACGGGTCCGTACATCGCCTTGCTGGGACCGGGAAGCCGCGGCGTAACCGGCGAAGCCTTCAGCTGTCACCGCCCGGAGCATCGCTGAGAGCTTGCAGCTCCTCCTGAGTCAGCGGACGGAACCGTCCACGCGCGAGCGTGCGCTCCAGGGCAAGCGGTCCGAGCTTAGTGCGCAGCACGCGGCTCACCAGTGCGCCCTGTCGCTCGAACAGCTGGCGAACGTCCTTACCGCTGGTCCCGCGGGCTTGGATCGAGTACCAGCGGTTCGCGCCCTCCCCTCCGGCGGCCTCGCAGCGCTCCACGGCGAGGCTCGTTCCCCGATCGAGCGTGCCCTGGAGGATTCTTGCGATCTGGTCCTCGCCCAATTCGCCTTTGACGCGCACGCTGAATTCACTCAAGAGCCGTCTGACGCCACGTTGCAGCCGGGCAGCGAGCTCGCCGTCCGAAGTGACGAGCTCCAGACCCCCATCGATGCGCGGCATCGGGCTCACCGCAATGAAGCGGCGTCCGGCTCTTCGCGGCAAGCGCTCCAACAACGCTGCGCCAGGCATGCCGGCCGCTTCGCCGGCATCCTCCCCGACAGGTTGACGAAGGTTTTCACCCGGAGAACGATGACAGATGAATGCGGAATCATCCCTCGTTGCCACGCGTTGGCGCACTATTCGTCCGTCGAGACGAATTTCGTCAGTGAGAGCCGCCCGCATCCCAAGGGTCGCAACCTGTCCGTTCACGGTGATGCGCTCGGCGCGAATCCATTCTTCCGCTTGCCGTCGCGATGCCAGCCCCGCACGCGCCAGCACCTTCTGAAGGCGCTCCGGCTCCGCGCCGATCGCGGGGCCGGAGCGGATGCCGCGGCGGCGTGCCGGCTTCGGCGTTGCGCGTCCAGCCGCGCGATCACGCTTTCCGGCGCGTTTGCCCGCTCGCATGGGAATCCTGGTCTTCGCTCAGTCGTCGAGGTCGCGAGGCGCCGCAACCAGCCCACGAGACACGTGGCCGTCTGCCGGCAGCTCGTCCACCTCGCTCGCCTCGTACTCGGTGTCCGCAGACTTCGCGTGACTGGCTGCGTCCTCGATGGCGTCAAGGTCGGCGCCCGTTTCCCGGGCCGCCTCGGAATCGAGGCCGGCGCTGCCCTGCTCAGCGGTGCTGCCGTTCGCGGCATTGCCCTCATCCGCCAGCGGTGCGCCCGGCAGCTCGAGCTGCATGTTCAGCTCACCGAGGGTCTTCAGTTGCGCCAGCGCCGGCAGATCGTCCAGGTTCTTCAACCCGAAATATTCCAGGAAGTCGCGCGTGGTGCCAAGCAGCTCCGGCCGCCCCGGCACGTCGCGATGACCCACGACCCTTACCCAGTTGCGCTCGATCATCGTCTTCAGGATGTTGGGGTTGACGGCGACTCCGCGCACGGCCTCGATCTCCGCGCGCGTGATCGGCTGCCGGTACGCAATGAGGGCAAGCGTTTCGAGTAACGCGCGGGAGTACTTTGCAGGCCGCTCCGGCCAGAGCCGGGAGATCTCGCTCGCGAGCTCGCGGCGCACCTGAATTCGAAAGCCCGCCGCCGTCTCCTTGATCTCGATGCCACGGCCGGCGTACTCGTCCGATAGCCCCGCGAGGGCTGCGCGGATCTCCTCGATCGGCGGGCAGACACTGTCCTCGAAGAGCTGCGCCAGTTCCAGCGGTGTCAAGGATCGGCCGGCGGCCAGTAAAGCGGCCTCGACTACGTTTCTGACATAGGACTCGTTCATGAGCTGGCCTCATCGGGCGAATCGAGCGGATCAGCGTCGGAGGCCGCCGGCTCAACCGGTTCGTCCACATAGACGCTCTCCGCGAAGTGTTCCTCCACGACGCCTTCCATCTGCACGGCTTCTCCTGAAGCTGCGGCCGGAGGGTCTCCTACCACCCGCAGCGTGCGGCTCGGCGCGGCCGAGCGCACGTGCAGCGGCGCAAACGGCTCGGCCTGAACGGTATCGATCAAACCCTCTCGCACCAGCTCGAGCACCGCCACGAAGGTGACGGTGACGCCCATCCGCCCCTCCTCGGGGCGAAACAGATGCGCGAATTCTACGAAACTGGAGTGCTCCAGGGACGAGAGAATGTCGCCCATGCGTTCGCGCACCGAAAGGCGCTCGCGCTGAATGTGGTGATGCGCAAACATCTCCGAGCGCACCACGACTTCCTTGAAAGCAAGCAGCATCTCCTGGAGAGTGACCTGCGGCAACAGGCGCACGACCCTGCGGTCCTTCAACTCCGCCGAGGCTGTCCAGACATCGCGCTCGAGGCGCGCAAGCGTATCAATTCCTTCCGCCGCGCGTTTGAAGCGCTCGTATTCCTGCAGTCTTCGGACGAGCTCGGCCCGCGGATCCTCCTCCGTTCCCTCTGCCTGGGCAGGCGGCCGCGGCAGCAGCATCCGCGACTTGATCTCCGCCAGTGTCGCAGCCATCAGCATGTACTCGCCGGCAAGCTCCAGCTGGAGGTCCCGCATCAGCTCGATGTACTTCATGTACTGGCGGGTGATCTCGGCGAGCGGAATATCGAGAATGTCGAGATTCTGTCGCCGGATGAGGTACAGCAGCAGATCGAGCGGCCCCTCGAAGGCTTCAAGGAAAACCTCGAGCGCCTGCGGCGGGATGTACAGATCCCGCGGCAGTTGCGTGACGGGCTCGCCGTTGACCATCGCGAAGGGCATCTCGACCTGTTCGGGAGCTTGCGGCGGCACCGGCGGCTCCTGCGGCGCGTTCGATATGACGATTTTCAACTCCGGTTTCATGACGGACCCCGCGGCGGCGCCTCAGTCGGCCCGAAGATGCATTGCGCGGCGCACTTCGTCCAGGGTCTGGCGTGCCGCTTCGCGAGCCTTCTCGGCGCCCTCCGTGACGATTCCGCGCACGATCTCCGGATTTTCCTCGAACTCCTGCGCGCGCTTGCGCATCGCGGTGATCTCTTCGACGATCTTCGCGATGACCGGCTGCTTGCAGTCAAGACATCCGATCCCGGCGCTCCGACACCCTTCGTTGACCCACTGGCGGGTCGGCTCGTCGGAATAGATCTTGTGCAGGTCCCACACCGGACACTTCTCGGGGTCGCCCGGGTCGTTCCGCCGCACCCGCGCGGGGTCGGTTTTCATGGCCCGCAGCTTTTGCACCACGGCGTCCGGTTCCTCGCGCAACCCGATCGTGTTGCCGTAGGACTTCGACATCTTCCGGCCATCCAACCCGGGGACCTTGGGTGCGGCCGTGAGCAGTACCTGGGGCTCAGGCAGGATGGTGACGCCCGTGCCCTCCAGAAAACCCAGCAGGCGCTCACGATCCGCCACCGTGATGCGGTTGTTGCTTTGGACCACGGCGCGCGCGCGTTCGAGCGCCTGGACATCCCCCGTTTCCTGAAATTTACGGCGCATCTGCTTGTAATTGGTGCTGTTGCGGCCGCCGAGACTCTTCACCGCGCGCTCCGCCTTTTCCTCGAAGTCCGGTTCGCGACCGTAGAGGTGGTTGAATCGGCGGGCCGTTTCACGCGTGAGTTCCACGTGTGCAACCTGATCCTCGCCGACCGGGACATAGGCAGCCCGATAGATCAGAATGTCGGCGCTCTGTAACAACGGATAGCCCAGGAAACCGTACGTCGCAAGGTCTTTCTCCTGCAGCTCTTCCTGCTGGTCCTTGTAGCTCGGAACCCGCTCGAGCCAGCCGAGCGGCGTCATCATCGACAACAGCAGATGGAGCTCGGCGTGCTCCGGGACGTGCGACTGGATGAACAGCGTTGCCACGCCCGGATTCAGGCCCGCGGCAAGCCAATCGATCAGGACGTCCCTGATGTACTCCTGCAGTCTCGAGGTGTCGTCGTAGCCCGTGGTGAGCATGTGCCAGTCAGCCACGAAGAAAAAGCATTCGTACTGGTACTGGAGGTCGACCCAGTTTCGCAATGCGCCATGATAGTTCCCCAGATGGAGGCGGCCGGTCGGGCGCATGCCGGAGAGCACGCGCCGGGCAGGGGCGTTCGCGCTCACGCGTGCCCCTGGGAAGCACGGGTGTGCCGGACGGTGAAGGGATGAAAATTGAGCGAACCCGGCGCGGGCGGCGCACAGCGCGTGACAGTACTCGCTCCCGTTGGCTCGTAAGACCCTCTGATCACCCTTGTAAGACCTTCGGGACCTGAACGGTCCTGGTTCGAAACGCGCTGGCCGGAATTATAGCGCGCGTCGTCCCGTCAAAGGCCCAAGATCACCTTTGCCCTCCCTAACGATCACGGGCGGCGATAGGGTCAGGTCCACTACCGTGGTCGGCTCCACGCCGCAGTTTCCCCCGTCAAGAACGGCGTCGACTTCGCGGTCAAGGCGGCCTTGGATTTCGGCACCGTCGGTGAGCGGCTGCGGATCGTCGGGTAGCAGCAAGGTCGAGCTCAGCAGCGGCTCGCCCAGCTCCTCCAGCAACATCTGCGGCACGGGATGATCCGGTATGCGCACGCCGATCGTACGGCGGCGCTCGTGCTGCAAACGCCGCGGGGTCTCGCGCGTCGCGTGAAGAATGAATGTGTAGGGACCTGGAACACAGCCTTTCAGCAGCCGGAACTGCCAGGTGTCGAGTCTCGCATAACGCCCGACCTCATTCAGGTTGGCGCATACGAGCGTGAAGTGATGGTGTCGGTCGGCGCGTCGAATCCCGCGCATGCGCTCGAGGGCGTGCTTGTCATTTATGTGACATCCGAGGGCATAACAGGAGTCGGTCGGATAGGCAATCACCCCGCCGGCGCGCACGATCTCGGCGGCACGCCGGATGGCCCGGCGCTGGGGGTTGACCGGATGGAGCGCAAAGTACTCGGTTGAAGGTCGGGGACTGGACAGGACGGCACCAGGGGTTTTTTCGGCTATGATACGCGGCCATTTTTGCCCGCTTGCACCTTTGCTGCGCCCATGCAGGCTTTGCTCGAGATCGCACCGCTTGCGGCATTCATTGCCGCTTACTACCTCGCCGGCATCTATGTCGCCACGGCAGTGCTGATGGCCGCGATGCTGCTGCTGCTTGGCGTGGATTACGCCCGGGAGCGGCGGATTCCCTCCATGCACGCCCTTAGCGCCGTGCTTGTGTTTGCGTTCGGGACGGCGACCCTGCTGCTCCACAATCAGCGCTTCATCCAGTGGAAGCCCACTGTGTTCTACTGGCTGGCCGCGGTGGCCTTCCTCGGAAGCTTTTGGATCGGCAAGCAGACCCTCGCGCAACGCCTCCTCGGAGCGGCGCTGGGCGGAGCCCAAGTACCGCAGGACCTCTGGCGGCGCCTGAACGGGCTGTGGATAGCGTTCGATCTGCTGCTGGGTGCGCTCAATCTTCTGGTAGCGTTCAATGCCAGCGAACGGGCGTGGGTCAATTTCAAGGCGCTCGGCCTAACGGGCATGACGTTCGCGTTCGTCGCGTTCCAGGTCGTATGGCTCACGCGTCGCGCGATTCCGGTCACGCCCTCGAACGAGGCTTCGACATGACGGACCTGCGGGAGCAATTGCGCTCTGCGTTGGAAAGGGAACTGGCACCTCTCGCGATCGACATAGTCGATGACAGTGCGCGCCATGCTGGCCATGCGGGTGCACGCGAAGGGGGTCACTTCACCGTGGCGCTGGTGTCCAAGGCCTTCAGCGGGCGCCCGCAACTCGAGCGGCACCGGCTGGTCTATGCGGCGGTTGCGTCGCTGATGGGGCGGGGTGTCCACGCCCTCAGCATCGTTGCGCACTCGCCTGAAGAAGTTTCTTAACTATCAAACACAACTTACTGAGAATTCAGCATGAAATATCTTCGCACCCTCCTCCTTCTTGCCGGGCTTCTAGGGCTCGCCGCCTGTCAGCCAAAGGCGGGCGGCGGCGCTCAGACGGGAGGCACCGGCGCGAGCTCCGCACCCGTGGCCACGGTGAACGGCACGGCGATCAGTCGGGATTTCTTCGATTTTTACGTCAAGCAGATCGCGGGCCGATCGCCCGGCGAGTTGAGCGACGTGCAGCGGGGCCAGGCTCTCGACAACCTCGTGCGTGGCGAGCTGGTCGCCCAGCAGGCCAACAAGGACGGCATCGACAAGACCAACGAAACCTCCTCGCTCCTGGAGCTCGCCCGCCTGAATGTTCTGGAAAACGCGGTGTCCTCGAGCTACCTGAAGGACAAGAAGCCCACGGAGCAGGAGCTGCGGGCCGAGTATGAGACGCAGGTTGGCGCTCTGCCGAAGCTTGAATATCACGCCAAGCACATTCTCGTGGCGACCGAGCCGTTTGCGCAGAAAGTGGTGGACGGCCTCGAGAAGGGCGCGAAGTTCGAAGAGGTCGCAAAGAAAGAGTCCATGGATCCCTCCAAGGACAACGGGGGCGACCTCGGATGGTTCACGCCGGAGCGGATGGACAAGACGTTCTCCGACGCGGTGCTGGCCCTGAAGCCGGGGGAGTACACGCACAAGCCTGTACAGACTCAGTACGGCTGGCACGTGATTGAGCTCGTTGAGACCCGCGACGTCGCGGCGCCGCCGTACGACAACGTCAAGCAGCGACTCGAACAGGTGGTGCAGGCCAAGAAATTCAAGGCTTACACGGATGAGCTGATGAGAAATGCAAAGATCGACAAGACGCTGCCGGACGCGAAGAAGGCGGACGACAAGAAGCCGGAGGATAAGCCGGAAGATAAGAAGGGCTGATTTCGAGCTGACGACACCTGGATCCGATGCCTCACCTGATTGGGGCCCGTCCGTGCCGGCGCCGGGACCGCAATCAGGTGAGGCATCGGATCCAGGTCCATACCGCCCCGGGTCCGCCGCTTCAGCGTCTCTCCGGCGCCGACTTGGTTTCCAGCACTGCCAGGAATTCCTTCTCCTCCAGCACCCGTACGCCGAGGTCGGTGGCTTTGCGCAGCTTGGAGCCCGCCTCGGCGCCCGCAACGACGAAGCTCGTCTTTTTGGACACGCTGCCTGAGACCTTTGCACCCAGGGATACGAGCGCTTCCTGGGCTTGCTCCCGGCTCATGCTCTCGAGCGACCCCGTGATGACGAATGTCAGCCCCGTGAGCGGCTTCCCGGCGGGACCTGCGCGCTCGATGTCAGTCCACGTGACCCCGGCGGCGCGCAGCTCTGCGATCACTTTCCGGTGATCCTCGGAGGCGAAGAAAGCGGCAACCTCCGCCGCCACCACCGGTCCGACATCCTGAACCTGCTGCACCTCGTCCGAGCTTGCCGTCATGAGCCCGTCCAGATTGCCGAAGTGCTGCGCGAGCGCGAGCGCGGTCGCTTCCCCGACGTCGCGGATTCCCAGGCCAAACAGCAGACGGGGCAGCGTCGTCCGCTTGCTTCGCTCGATGGAAGCGAGCAGATTCGCGGCCGATTTCTCCCCCATCCGCTCGAGCTCCATGATTTTTTCCAGGCTCAAGGCATACAGATCGGCCGGCGAGCGCACGTAGTCCCGCTCTACGAGCTGCTCGATCAGCTTGTCACCCAGCCCTTCGATATCCATGGCTCGGCGGCTAGCAAAATGGCGCAGGGATTCCTGACGCTGAGCGCGGCACGTGAATCCGCCCATACAACGTGCGATCGCCTCCCCCTCGCCACGCAGAACGGCCGAACCGCATACCGGGCACTTCTCGGGAAGCTGAACTCGGGAGTCGCGCTTGGCCGCTTGTGGACGGCTCTCCAAAACGACCCTGACCACTTCCGGGATCACATCGCCGGCGCGACGCACGACCACCGTGTCCCCGATTCGCACATCCTTTCGGTGAACCTCGTCGATGTTGTGCAAGGTGACGTTGCTCACCGTCACTCCCCCGACGAACACCGGCTCGAGGCGCGCGACCGGCGTCAGTGCCCCCGTGCGTCCCACCTGAAACTCGATATCGCGCACGACCGCGATGGCTTCTTCCGCCGGGAATTTGTGGGCGATCGCCCACCGGGGGGCGCGCGAAACGAATCCAAGCCGCTCCTGATCCGCGCGGCGGTTGATCTTGTAGACAACCCCGTCGATCTGATACGCGAGGGAGCCTCGGCGCATGCCCATGTCACGGTAGTAAGCGAGGCAGCCTGTCACTCCGCGGACGAGCTGCGAATCCGGACAGGTCGGCAATCTCCAGGTGCGTAACGCCTGCAGCAGCTCGAATTGCGTGTCCGGTACGCTGCCCTTTTCGACGAGCCCCAGGGCGTAAAAGTACAGCTCCAAAGGGCGCGCCGCGGTGGCCTTCGGATCGAGTTGCCGCAGGCTGCCCGCCGCCGAGTTACGCGGATTGACGAACACTTTCTCGCCCCGTTCGCGGGCGAGGCGATTCATGCGTTCGAAGCCGGCAATCGGCATGAAGACTTCGCCGCGAACTTCCAGAACTCTCGGAGCCGTGCCCGGGAGGCTTTTCGGGACCGAGGCGATCGTTCGTACGTTCGCCGTCACGTCTTCGCCGTTCACGCCGTCACCCCGTGTCGCGGCGCGCTCGTAACGTCCGTCACGGTAGATGACCGTGACCGCCAGGCCGTCCAACTTCGGTTCGGCGACGAATTCGAGATCCCCCTCGATGCCCAGGCGCTCATGAATGCGACGGTCGAAAGCGACGACGTCCTCCTCGCTGAACGCATTGTCGAGCGACAGCATCGGGACCTTGTGCACGACCGTGCCGAAGGTCGCGGCCGGCGCGCCGGACACACGCTGAGTCGGCGAGTCGGGGGTGATGAGATCCGGGAACTGCGTCTCGAGGGCGCGCAGCTCGATCATCAGCTTGTCGTATTCCGAGTCCGGAATCTCCGGACTGTCGAGCTCGTAGTAACGCTGGTCGTGGTGGGCGATCTGTGCCCGCAGCTGTGCGACTCTCGTTTCGGCGGCACGCTTCACTTGGGATTTCGGTCTTGAGGCGGGTTACGCAATCGCGGGGAGCGAGCCTTCAATTCAACGGGGCCGGCGCGCCCCCTTCCAGGCTCTCGCGCAGAGTCGCAATCCGGGTAGGGGTCAGCGGCCCTCCACGCTCATCCTGCAGACCGCCCTGGAGGCGTTCGTTCAGATTGCGTGCGGCGGCCAGGAGCTCTTCGAACGCCTCGCGGGGAGGCTTCGGGCCCGGCAGGATCGCGAACAGGTTCAGTCCGCTGAAGCGCTGCGAGTCGATCGTCTCCAGATCAAACACGCCCGGCTTGCTCAGGCTGGCGGCGCTGAGCACGGCACGATGCGCGGCGTCCGGCTTGTGGAAGATCGAGAACTTGCCGTACATGAACCCTTCCGCAACGAGCGCCGTGCGGATCGCTCTTCCCGCGAAGCGCTCCGGCGCGACCGATACGAGCCGCAGCGCGATGATCCGACGCTCCTCTTCGGGCGGCCACTCGACGATGGGCTCGGGGCTCGCCGGCAATTTCGGCAGTGAGGAGTCCGGCAGCCTGTCGTGGCTGTGCAGGGATTCCAGGATGGGCGGCGCAGGAACGATCGGCTCGGGCGTCGAGAGCGGGGCGGCTTCGTCGCGCGCCACCTCCTCCTCCACGCGGCGGCCGTCGATCCGCAGTCCGATGTGCGACTCGTCCTCGGCGATCTCCACCACGGGAAGGTCCTGGGAGGGGGAAGGATCGCGTGCCCGCATCTCGGGAAGCGTCAAAATCGGCTCCCGCAGGACGCGCGGTGCCGCAGTTTCCGACCCTGTCGGTTCGTGGCGGGGGCGGGCCGATTGACGCGGCTTGCGCCACTCCCACCAGGCTAGCAGGGCGACGAACAGCACCCCGATGAGCAGCAGCGTCCAACGCAGCGCGGGCATGGCGCGCCCTTCGGTCAGACCGCTGCGAGCCGCATGGCTTCGTCGACGTCGACAGCCACGAGACGCGACACACCCGGCTCGTTCATCGTCACTCCGACCAGCTGGGAGGCAAGCTCCATGGTCGTTTTGTTATGGGTGATGAAAATGAACTGCACGCGCGAAGACATCTCCCGCACGATATCGCAGAAGCGCCCGACATTGTGCTCATCGAGCGGCGCGTCGACCTCGTCGAGCAGACAGAACGGCGCCGGATTCAGATCGAAGATGGAGAACACCAGCGCAACGGCGGTGAGCGCCTTCTCGCCGCCGGACAGCTGATGAATCGTGCTGTTCTTCTTGCCGGGGGGTCGCGCCATGACCGCCACGCCGGCCTGCAGCACATCCTCACCGACCAGCTCCAGGTAGGCGTGCCCCCCGCCGAACAGGCGCGGAAACTTCTCCTTCATCCCGGTGTTGATGCGCTCGAAGGTTTCCTCGAAGCGCGTCCGCGTCTCCTTGTCGATGCGGCGCATCGCCTGATCCAGCGTGTCCAGGGCCGAGGTGAGGTCGGCAAACTGCCGGTCGAGATACTCCTTGCGCTCAGTCTGCTCCTTGAGCTCCTCGATGGCCGCCAGGTTCACCTGCCCAAGCTTCTCCAGGTCCGCGCGGGTCCCTTGCAGCGACTGTTCCCACTCCGGCACGTTGGCTTGCGCGGTCAGGCTCTGCCGCACCTCGGTCAAATCGAAGCGAGTTTCCGCGAACTGCTCCGCCAGGGCCTCGCGACGGACGCGCGTCTCCTGAGCCGCCAGCTTCGCGGTCTCCATGGCCTCGCGCGCCCGGTTCACGAGCTGCTCGGCCCCCAGCCTTCTCTCATCGAGCGTGCGCAGCTCGGCATCGGCATCTTCAAGCTCGCGGCGCGCGACCGACAACTCGGACTCGACGTCCAGCCGTCGGGCCAACGCATCGTGTAAACGGGCTTCGAGCTGCAGGATCGGCGCATCCGCACCCGCGAGCTCCTGCTCGAGCTCCTCGCGACGGCGTACCAGCTGGGTTCTCTGCTCCGTCATCCGATTGACGCCGATAGTCATCGAGGTCTCGGTCGAACGGCGCGATTCGATGCGGATCAGCAGATCGCGCGCGGCGAGCTGCGCGTCCTGCGCACGCCCGCGAGCGGTCGCCAGCGCTTCTCGTCGGTCGTCTCGTTCGCCCTCGAGCTCATGACGGCGGGAGTCGAGATCGCTCAGCATCAGCAGCCCGCGATCGAGTTCCGCCCGGGCTCGAGCCAGCGCTTCCTGGGTGACGCTGCGCTCATGGGCGACGCCTGCGGCTTCGTCATCCAGCCGCTCGCGCCGCAGCGTCGATTCTTGCAGGCGGGCCCGTGCGCCTTCCAGCTGGCTCATCACGTCGGCGTGCCTGCGATGCGCGGTTTGAATGCCGGATTGCGCGCGATCGCGGTCCGCTTCGGCATCCGCGAGCGCCTGCCGAACGAAGCTCAGACGCGCTTGTACGTCGTTCGCGCTCTCCTCCGCCACGGCGACGACGGAACGGAGAGACTTCAGACGATGCTCACGCTCAATGACACCTGCGTGGTGATCTGCCCCGTGGTTCACCCGTAACCAGTCCGGCCCGAGCCATTCACCGTTACGGGTGATGATCGATTGTCCTGCCGTCAAGCTTCCTCGGCCGCGCAGGGCATCCGACAACGACTCTGACGTGAATACGCTCGCGAGCTGTCCCACGACGGCGGACGGCCCGCGCACCTTGGCCGCCAGGGTCTCGGAGACGCCCCCGTCGCCAGTCGAATCGGTCGTCTCGATCAGCGTGACGCGTCCCTTCGAGAAGCCTTCCAACGTTCCGGCCAACTCGTCCAGCCGGTCCACGCAAACCCCCTCGAGATAGTCTCCCAAGGCCGTCTCAACCGCCCGCTCCCACCCCGAATCGACCTCGAGAGTCTCCGCTACCCGCTGCCGGTTGCTCAGTCCCGCTCCCTCGAGCCACTCCGTTGCGCGACCGGCCTCGTGAGTCAGTGCCGCCTTCTGCAGCGCCTCGAGAGAGGTCTGCTCTGCCCGGGCGCGCTCGCGCTCGGTGCGGGCGGATTCGAGCGACTTCTCCACGGCGAGCTGCTCCGTTCGCAGTCCCTGCACACGCTCCAGAGCCCCGGTGAGGGATCTGGAGAGCTCATCGCTCGCCTCGCGGGCCAACGATTCCTGATCTCCTAAGGATATGAGCTGCTCGTTGAATTCCTGCGCGGCCAGAGCATCGAGCTCCAGCGCCAGCCGATCCGTGTGCGCCACGATCCTGCGCAGCTGATTCTCGAGTTGCTCGATGCGGGCACGCTCGACCTGCGTGGTCTGGTCCGCCGATCCCAGTGCGCGGTTGAACTCCTCCCAACGCTGCTGCCAGTCCTGCAGTTGCTGTTCGGCCAAAGCCAGGGCTTCCGCGGCGGCGCCCTCCGCGATCTGAACCTGCTCGAGCTCCGGCTCGAGATGTGCGATCTCATCCCTCAGGCTGGCGGTTTGCCGCTCATCGCGCTCGATATGGACTGCGAGATCGTTGAGGGTCGCCACGGCCTGCGCGCGGTCCGCCCGCTGCCGCTCGCGCAGTTCCCGGCTGTGCTGGATGGTCTGCTCCATCCGGGAAATGTCGGCCCCGACTTCGTAGTATCTGCCCTGAACAGCCGACACACGATCGCTCTGTTCGGCGTGGAATGCCCTCTGCTTCTCGATGGCCGCCTCGGCTGCGCGTTGATCGGCGAGCGCGGCCTGCATCGCGATTTCCCGTTCCCGCATGGCGCTGTCGTGGACTTCCACTCCGCTGTCCAGGTCGCGCATGCGCAGTGCGAGCACCTCGGCGGTGAGCCGGCGCTCGGTTTCCTTCAGCGCCTGGTACCGCCGCGCCGTTGCAGCCTGTCGCTGCAAGTGGCGGATCTGTTTATCGATCTCGTCGCGGACATCCTGCAAGCGTTCGAGATTCTCGCGCGTCTCGATGACGCGGCTCTCCGTTTCCTTGCGGCGCTCCTTGTACTTGGAGATTCCTGCGGCCTCTTCGACAAACGAGCGCATGTCCTCGCTCTTGGCCTCGATCACACGCGAGATCATTCCCTGCTCGATGATCGCGTAGCTGCGCGAGCCGAGACCGGTCCCGAGGAACAGACTCGTGATGTCCTTGCGCCGGCAGCGTGCCGAATTGATGAAGTAGGCCGAGGTGCCGTCGCGCGATACCTGACGCTTCAGCGACACCTCGTTGTAACTCGCGTACGGCCCGCCGATCTTGCCGTCCGCGTTGTCGAACAGGAGCTCCACGGAGGCCGTCCCGACCGGTTTGCGCGCCGCGGAGCCATTGAAGACCACGTCGGCCATGTTGTCGCCGCGCAAGTGCTTGGCCGACAGCTCGCCCATGACCCAGCGGACGGCATCGATGACATTCGATTTGCCGCAGCCGTTGGGCCCGACGACCCCGGTGAGGTTGCTGGGAAAGCTGACTTGGGTGGGATCGACGAAGGATTTGAAGCCGGCGAGCTTGATCTTGGTCAGCCGCATTTAGTAAACCACCCCGTCTTCTCTTACACTGATCGCCCGCGGTCGCATTACCGCGTGAAGAGTTGGCCGCGCAGCGGCCTCGAGTCCTTCGGCTGCGCAAGCCGCCTGAATGACGCTCAGCCATTGTAGTGGAAATGACAACCTCACCACAGACCGTCCTCGAGACTTTTTCCAATCCGTCCGAGCGCGACTACACCATCCGCATCCGGATTCCCGAGTTCACCTGCCTGTGTCCGAAAACCGGCCAGCCGGACTTCGCGACGCTCGAGCTCGAATATGTGCCCGACCGGCTGTGCGTGGAGTTGAAGACGCTGAAGCTTTATATCTGGTCGTTCCGCGACCGTGGCGCCTTCCACGAGGCCGTGACGAATGAGATAGCGGACCATCTGGTCACGGCGACGCGGCCGCGATACCTGCGCCTGAGCGCCCACTTCAACGTGCGCGGCGGTCTCTACACCGCCGTCGTCGTCGAGCGGCGACAGGCGGATTGGCAGCCGAAGTCCCCGGTGGCGCTTCCTTGAGACGGGATTGAGCCCTCCCGCGTGAGCGGGACACGCCTGGGCGCCTCAAAAGCCAAGAAACCGAGTCAGCACTGTACACGCCGGGGGGCGCCGGTATAATCCCGCGTCCTTCACGAGGCACCTGCTTTGACGAGGAATCACTGATGCCGGCCAAGAAACCCGCGCCAAGAGCCGCGAAGGGTAAGCGGGCGGCAAGCCGGCCGGCGGCACGCAAGTCCGCGGCCCGCAAGCCTGCCGAACGAGTCAAGGCAGCAGCACCGGTCCACGTGCGCAAAAGCGTCGTGGCCGCGCCAAAGAAGACGATCCCCCCACGTTCAACTCCACCGACTACGGAAGTAAAGATCGAGATGCGCAAGGCTGTACAGCCGGCGCCGGAGGCGCCTCTCGCGGACTCTCCGAGCGCTCCAAACCAGATTCTGGTCCCGCCCCGCGCCGCAGCGTCGCACGGGGCGGCCGATACCGATGACAACGACAGCCTCGAGCCAGGCAGCCTGCTAGCCGGCCCACGCAACGTACAGCCCTACATCGCCAAGCGCGGTGAGCTGTACATGAGCAAGGAGCAACTCGAGCACTTCCGCAACATCCTGAACAGCTGGAAGCGCGATCTGATGGTCGAAGTCGACCGGACGGTCTCGCATATGAAGGATGAGGCGGCGAATTTCCCGGATCCCAACGATCGGGCGACGCAGGAAGAGGAATTCAGCCTCGAGCTGCGAACGCGCGATCGGGAGCGCAAGCTGATCCGTAAGATCGACGAGGCGCTCAAGCGGATCGAGGATGGCTCCTACGGGTACTGCCTGGAGACGGGTGAGGAGATCGGCATCAAGCGCCTCGAGGCGCGGCCGGTTGCAACCCTGAGCATCGAGGCGCAGGAACGCCGCGAACGCCGCGAACGCCAGTACGGCGATCGCGACGACCGCTATCGTTGATTGATCCGTCGGGCAGGCGGACCTCCCGGCGGGCAACCGCCTTCTTGCGGCGCCGGCCCCGAAACCGGGGCTGGTGTGGCCAATTCTGAAGATTCGACGCAGATCGTCCGTCGGCGCGCCTCCTCGGGATACGTGGGCCGCTTCGCGCCCTCCCCCACCGGCGCTCTTCACCTCGGATCGCTCGTTGCCGCCGTCGGCAGCTTCCTGGATGCCCGCCGGAATGGCGGCCGGTGGCTGTTGCGCGTCGAAGATCTCGACACGGCGCGCATCGTCCCGGGGTGCAGCGATTCGATTCTGCGCACCCTCGAGCTTTTCGGCCTTTGGTGGGACGGCGAGACGGACTACCAGAGCCGACATCGGGGGCGCTACGTCGCTGCCTTGGAAACGCTTAAATCGCACGGGCTGACATTCGAGTGCAGCTGCTCGCGCCGCGAGCTGACCAACATCGGGGACACGGGTTACCCGGGGACGTGCCGCGGCGGACCAACACGGCCGGGGCCGACCGCAACGCGATTCCGTGTCGATGAGAATACGAGCGTGCAATTCGAAGACCGCATGCAAGGCCCGTGTAAGCTAGATCTGGGTTCTCTCGGCGATGTCGTCATCAAGAGGCGCGACGGGGTCGTCGCGTACCAACTCGCCGTCGTCGTCGACGATCAGGAGCAATGTGTCACTGACGTGATCCGCGGTGCAGATCTTCTCGAGAGCACTGCATGGCAGATCGCACTGCAGCGGGCGCTCGGCGCCGCCACGCCCCGGCACGGACATCTACCGCTCGTGGTCGAGCCGACACGCGGAAAACTCTCGAAATCCAGGCATTCGCTCGCTGTTGACACCGGTCGCGCCGGCCCACAACTGATTGCGGCACTGCGACTCCTCCAACACTCTCCACCCGCTGAGTTGGAGCATGCGTCCGCGCGCGAACTGCTTGCATGGGCAATCAACGAGTGGCAGCCGGATCGCCTGCACGGCGTGCGCAATGTGAGCGCTCACACCTTGTAGTACGTTTTCCAGTTGGGTTCGCCGCGACATTAGTCTATTGTGTCGGCTCTGATCCTGACGCCCTGGGGACTGGGAACGTCCTAGCGAGAGACTGGGGGCTTAAGAATGAGCGAACTGCGTACGATCAAGAAATATCCGAACCG
>FTEW01000550.1_pt1 | contig 39581 bp, 33 predicted proteins | sample 1640301 | NCBI WGS metagenome assembly FTEW01 (sample SAMEA3914816, study PRJEB12502) | metagenome | biome: forest; material: soil | place: USA | collected 2011-09-16 | depth 0.3 m
CTCGCGCGCGACAGCAAGGGTCTGCTTCGGCGCGTGATGGAGGAGTGCGTCGACGGGGAGTACCAGAACTTCAAGGCGAAGGGCGGCGCGTATACGCGCGAGCATTTCTTCGGGAAGTATCCGGAGCTGAAGGCGATGGTTGCCAACATGTCCGATGAGGAGATCTGGCACCTCAATCGCGGCGGTCACGATCCGCGCAAGGTGTACGCGGCGTATGCGGCTGCCATGACGCACAAAGGCCAGCCGACGGTTATTCTCGCGAAGACGGTGAAAGGTTTCGGCCTCGGCAAGGGTGGCGAAGGCCAGATGGGCGCCCATCAGCAGAAGAAGCTTTCGGAGGACGACCTGCGCGCGTTCCGCGATCGCTTCCACATTCCGGTCTCGGACGACGACATCGCACGGTTGCCGTTCCGCAAGCCCGAGGAAGCCTCTGAAGAGAATCGCTACCTGCGGGAGAAGCGCGCCGTGCTCGGCGGCTTTCTCCCCTCACGACGCAAGCAAGCCCCGCCGCTGACCGTTCCGCCGCTCGAGGCGTTCCAACCGGTCCTCGAGGGCACCGGCGAGCGCGAAATCTCCACGACGATGGCGTTTGTGCGCATTTTGACGATCCTGCTCAAGGACAAGAGCATCGGGAAGAACATCGTGCCGATCGTTCCGGATGAGGCGCGGACGTTCGGCATGGAGGGGTTGTTCCGACAGATCGGCATCTACTCCTCCGTCGGCCAGCTGTACACGCCCCAGGATGCCGAGACCCTGATGTCCTACCGCGAGGACAAGAAGGGGCAGATGATCGAAGAAGGCATCAACGAGGCCGGCGCGTTGTGCTCATGGATCGCCGCAGGCACGGCTTACAGCAATCACGGCATCAACATGGTGCCGTTCTACATCTTCTATTCGATGTTCGGCTTCCAGCGCGTCGGGGACTTCATCTGGGCCGCCGGCGATATCCAGGCCCGCGGATTTCTTCTCGGCGCAACCGCCGGCCGCACGACGCTCGCGGGCGAGGGACTCCAGCACCAGGACGGCCACAGCACACTCGTCGCCACGACGGTTCCCAATTGCGTCGTCTACGACCCGACGTATGCGTACGAGCTCGCTGTGATCATTCACGACGGCATGCGCCGGATGTTCGTCAATCAGGAAAACATCTTCTACTACATCGCGGTGATGAACGAGAACTACGCCCAGCCCGCCCTGCCGACCGGCGCGGAGGAGGGCATTCTCAAAGGAGCCTATCTCCTGCAGAGTGGCGGACGCGGCAAGGTGCGCGCCACCTTGCTCGGCTCGGGGACGATTCTCCGCGAAGTGCTCGCCGCGGCGCAGATTCTCGAGAAGGACTTCGGTGTCCCATCTGACATCTACTCTGTCACGAGCTTCAGCGAGCTGCGCCGCGAGGCACTCGAAATCGAACGTTGGAACCTGCTGCATCCCACGGACACAGCGCGGGTGCCGTACGTTCAGCAACTCCTCAAGGATCGTGATGGTCCGGTGATCGCCGCCACGGATTACATGCGCAATGTGCCTGATCAGATCCGGCAGTGGGTCGGCGGACGTTACGTCACGCTCGGGACGGACGGTTTCGGGCGGTCGGATTCGCGCGCCGCGTTGCGGAAACACTTCGAAGTGGATCGCAATCACATCGCCGTCGCAGCGCTCAAATCCCTCTCCGACGAAGGCAAAGTCGACCTTGCAACCGTCGTGAAGGCCATCAAGGCACTCGGCGTCGATCCGTCCAAGCCCGTACCCTGGAAAGTCTAGAAGAACCCTACCCATGAACGCGGCAGCTCGCCTCGTAGAAGTGCGCGTGCCCGATATGGGCAACTTCAAGGACGTCGCCGTGATCGACGTGCTCGTCAAACCCGGCGAGAGCATCGAGCTGGAGACGCCCCTCGTTACTCTCGAGACCGAGAAGGCAACCATGGACGTGCCGTCCACGGCCGGTGGCGTCGTCGACAAAGTGCACGTAGCGAAAGGCGCCCGCGTATCACCCGGAGACTTGATCGTCACCGTGCGCCCTGAGGCCGCTCCCCAGACCGAAGCGGCGCCATCGCAGCCGCCGCAGAAATCATCTGCTGCCCCAGCGTCACCGGCACCAGCCCCCGTCGGAGCCACACCGACACGAGCCGCGGCCGGACCCGTACCGGTGCCCGCGGCGGCGATGGCCACCAACAAAGCGGTTCCAGCAACCGTGCAGCGGACCGCAACAGCCGCAACGGCAACTGGTTCGCCGGTACCTGCAGCGGCCGCGGCCGACGGAGTGGTGCTCGCTCGCGCCGATTTTCCGCCGATCAACGAGCCCGGATTCTCGCGCGCGCACGCCGGCCCATCCGTCCGCATGTTTGCTCGAGAGCTCGGCGTCGATCTGACGCGCGTCACCGGCACCGGCTTCAAGGGGCGCATCACACACGACGATGTGAAGGCGTTTGTGAAGAAGGCGTTGGCCGGCGGCTCGCCCGCGACGACTGGGACGGGCTCGGGCGCGGCGGCACTGCCGGCTGTTCCGATCGTGGATTTCGCTCAGTTCGGGCCGGTCGAGACGAAGCCGCTGTCGCGGATCCAGAAGATTGCCGGTCCGCGCCTGCATGCCAGCTGGGTCAACATTCCGCACGTCACGCAGTTCGACGAGGCGGACATCACCGACCTCGAGGATCTGCGCACGAAGCTGAAACAGACTGCGCAGGAGGCTGGCATCAAGCTGACGCCGCTGGCGTTCATCCTGCGCGCCTGTGTCAGAGCTCTGCGGGAGTTCCCGCAGTTCAACGCGTCGCTTGATCCGAACGGGGCGAATCTCATACTAAAAAAGTACGTCAACGTCGGTTTCGCCGCCGACACGCCCAACGGACTGGTCGTGCCTGTCGTGCGCGATGCGGACCAGAAGGACATCTACAAGACCGCGCGGCAGCTTGGCGAGCTGGCGGAGAAGGCGCGGGCGGGGAAGCTGTCCCCCGCAGACATGCAGGGCGGATGCTTTACGATCTCGAGCCTGGGTGGCATTGGTGGAACGGCGTTCACGCCGATCATCAACGCACCCGAAGTGGCCATCCTGGGCGTGTCCCGCTCGGCGATGCGCCCCGTCTATCGCGACGGCAGCTTCGTGCCCCGTCTGCTGCTGCCGCTGTCGCTTTCATACGATCACCGCGTGATCGACGGAGCCTCCGCCGCCCGCTTCACGACCTTCCTTGCGCAGACTCTGGCCAATCCACACGCGCTGGTGGAGGCGATTCCATGAGCCGGATCGATCTCGTCGTTCCGGATCTGGGTAACAACAGCGAAGTCTCGGTCGTCGATGTGCTGGTCAAGGTCGGCGACCGCGTCGAGCTGGAAACGCCTCTGGTCACACTCGAAACCGACAAGGCGTCGTTGGACGTGCCGTCCAGTTCCGCCGGAACGGTCACCGAGATATTGCTGAAACGCGGGGACAAGGTATCCAAGGGCGCCGTCATCGCGCGCGTGGAAGCGACTTCGCCGGCCGCCGCAGCAAGTCCAGCGGCAAACGGTGCTCCATCGGTTGACCCGCGTTCCGAAGGCGCCGGTGGCGACACGGTCCGGATGCCCATTCCTGACCTGTCCCGTCGCGATGGCGGGGAAGTGCAGTTTGGTCGGTCCACTCAACTGCTCGTGCTCGGCGCCGGTCCGGGCGGCTACACGGCCGCATTCCGCGCCGCGGATCTTGGTTTGCAGGTCACCTTGGTCGAGCGCTGGTCGAGTCTCGGCGGGGTCTGTCTGAATGTCGGTTGCATCCCCTCCAAGGCGCTGCTGCACGCTGCGCGGGTCATCGAAGAAGTCGATGAGATGAGCCAGCACGGCATCTCCTTCGGCACACCCGCCATCGATCTTCCGGCGTTGCGCGCGTGGAAGCAGTCCGTCGTCAACAAACTTACCGGCGGGCTGCGGGTTCTGGCGAAGCAGCGCAAGGTCGAAGTCGTGCAGGGCTCGGGCCGTTTCGTGAGTCCCAACGTGCTCGAGGTGATGGGCGGCAGCGGCTCCGAGCGCATCCGCTTCGATCAATGCATCATCGCTGCGGGCTCCGAATCGGTCCGGCTGCCCGGCGTGCCTTCCGACCCGCGCGTCATCGATTCCAGCGATGCGCTGGAATTGCCGGAATTCGCTGGCGGAATGCTCATTGTCGGCGGCGGCATCATCGGCCTCGAGATGGCGTGCGTTTACGATTCGCTCGGCAGCCGCGTCAGCGTCGTGGAGCTGACCCAACAGCTCATGCCGGGATGCGACCCCGATCTCGTGCGGCCCCTGGAGAAGCGCATCCGCTCGCGCTACGAGCAGATCCTGCTGGGCACGAAGGTGGCCGGGGTGGAGGCGTTGGCCGATGGCCTGCGCGTCACGTTCGAGGGCGACCAGGCTCCCGCACCGAAGACTTTCGATCGCGTGCTGGTCGCCGTGGGCCGCGTTCCGAACGGCAAGGCGATTGCGGCCGATCTGGCGGGGGTGAACGTTTCCGACCGCGGTTTCATTCCCGTCGACAAGCAGATGCGCACCAACGTGCCGCACATCTTTGCCATCGGCGACATAGCCTCGATGCCAATGCTCGCACACAAGGCGATGCACGAAGGGAAAGTGGCGGCCGAAGTGGCCGCCGGGCACAAGCGCGCCTTCGATGCGCGCGTCGTCCCGTCCGTTGCCTATACCGATCCTGAAATTGCCTGGGTGGGACTCACAGAGACCGCGGCAAAGGCGACCGGAGTCGCGTTCAAGAAGGGCTCATTCCCGTGGGCCGCGAACGGACGTTCGCTGTCGCTCGGGCGCGAGGACGGATTCACCAAAATGCTGTTTGACCCCGAGACGCATCGCGTCCTCGGCGGCGGCCTCGTGGGTACCAATGCGGGAGACCTGATCAGTGAGATTGCCCTCGCCATCGAAATCGGCGCCGACGCAGCCGACATCGGGCTGACGATCCATCCACATCCGACACTGTCAGAGACGGTGGCCGGCGCCGCAGAAGCCTTCGAAGGGACTCTGACGGATCTGTACTTGCCGAAGAAGTAGAGGTGCGCCGCCGCGCGTCCCGCCATCCGCGCCGCGCAGGCGCGCAGGTGCCGAGCTGCCGATCAGGACGACACCAGGACTCGCAATCTCTCCAGGTACACTGTCTCATCGGGCATGCGCCGGTTGCGCTGGGCTTCCCATAGGATCTGCGCGAGCGGCTCCAACATTGCGTGCTCCGCGGCATGCACACTGCCCAAACTCCCGGACAGGTTGCGGTGGATGTCCGCGATGCCACGCGGCCGATCGGTCGCGACCTGCTCGCGGATGGCCAGATGCAGGCCCATGTGCAGAAACGGATTCTGACGCCCTCCGGCGGGCTTGAAATCGGCCTCCAGAGCTTCCTCGCCGGATTCGAGCCACGCAATGTATTCGGGATGCTCCGTAATCACCGCCGCCAGTTGCCCTTCAAGCGCCTCCAGGGGAGCCTGCGCCGTGAACTTTCGCCATGCCTCCAGGTACATGCGGCGCATGTCTTCACGGCTCTGACCTGCAAAGACCGGCATCTGGTTACCTTGATCGGAGCCGCTTGCGCGGCTTGCGGAGCGGGGTCTTGCGCGGCCCGCGTGCATGGGCAATCGGAGCATCCGAGCGCGCAAGCGCGCGAGGCTCCGTTTTAGACGGGTACTCGCATAGGTCCCGGATGATGCACTTTGGACACGCGGGCACACGCGCGGTGCAGACGTAGCGTCCGTGAAGAAGCAGCCAATGATGTGCGTTCTTCCTGAATTCGTCGGGTGTGCAGGCAACGAGTGCATCCTCAACCGCGCGCGGTGTCTTGCCGGGAGCGAGCCCCGTACGGTTCGCCACCCGAAAAATATGTGTGTCGACCGCGATAGCGCTCTGCCCGAAGACCATATTGAGAATGATGCTCGCCGTCTTGCGGCCGACACCCGGCAGGGCCTCGAGCGATTCGCGGTCCGAGGGGACGTTGCCACCGTGACGCTCGACGATCTGCCTGCACAGGCCGATCAGGTTTTTCGCCTTGGTGTTGTACAGCCCGACCGATCGCAGGTACTCCTTCACGCCCCCGAGACCCAGATCGCGGATTGCCAGCGGCGTGTTCGCTACGGGAAACAATTTGCGAGTAGCCGCATTGACACTCTTATCCGTCGTATGGGCGGACAGCATGACGGCGACCAGGAGCTCGAAGGGCGAGGAGTGCTCCAACTCGGTGGTCGGATCCGGATTGGCCGTCTGCAACCGGCGATAGATGGCCAAGCGCGTCGCGGAGTGCACGTTCGTACTAACCGGCGGTCCGGCCAGTGGAATTCTGCGGCCCCTGCACAGCTTGTTTCCGTGCCGCCAGCAATGTCGCATGCCGCTCGGCGCGATGGGCGAGGCGCTCGTTGTGAGCGAGGTATCGAGTCCGGTTGGCCTGCGGTTCGGGGCTCGCGGGACACTCGCCGGAAGCCTCTCTGGGAATCATCGAGATGCAATCCACTGGGCACGGAGCGATGCAGAGTTCGCACCCCGTGCAGATCGCGGCGACCACCGTGTGCATCAGTTTACGCGCTCCGACGATCGCATCGACGGGGCAGGGAGGCAGGCACTTGATGCAACCGATACAGCGCTCTTCGTCGATGACCGCCACCAACGCAGGCGCTTCGAGGCCATTTTCCGGGTTGAGCGGCAGCGCTTCGCGCTGCAACAGAGCGGCCAGGGCGCGGATAGTCGCCGCACCGCCGGGTGGGCACTGATTGATCGGTGCGATGCCCTCGACAATGGCTCGAGCGTACGGACGGCAGCCGTCATACCCGCATCGCGTGCACTGGGTCTGGGGCAGCAGGGCGTCGATGTCGTCTGCACCGGGCATGTAAAGACTCAGCTGACCTTCATTCCCGGCGTCGCGCCGGTGTCCGGTGCGAGGAGAAACAGTCCCGGCGGCTCGCCACTCGCGGCGAGCACCATGCCTTCCGACATGCCGAACTTCATCTTGCGCGGCGCGAGATTGGCGACCATCACGGTGAGGCGGCCCTCGAGCAGGGCCGGGTCGTAAGCGGACTTGATGCCGGCAAACACCGTGCGCGTCTGCGATCCCAGATCCAGCGTCAGCTTCAAGAGCCGGTCGGCGCCTTCGACGGCCTCGGCACTCACGATCCGCGCCACCCGCAGATCGATGCGCTTGAATTCGTCGATCGAGACCATCGCCGGGCCGGCTGCGGCGCTGTCCGGGGTTACCGGCGGGGACGGGAGAGTCGCCTTGGGCGGCTCCTGGTCGGCGTCGAACAGCGCGTCGAGCATCTTCGGATCCACGCGACTCAGCAAATGCCGGTACGGGAGGATCCGCCTGGGCAGCTCGCCCGCGTCGCTCCATTGCAGCGGCCGGCCCAGTGCGAACAGCTCATGCGCGACGGCAAGGGCGACTTTCGGCAGCACCGGCGCCAACAGCACCGTCAGCTGCTGGAAACCCTGCAGTGCGCGCGAGCAGACATCCTGAAGTTGCTCGGACTTCGCGGGGTCCTTGGCCAGGATCCAGGGCTGCCGGGCGTCGAATTCCTGATTGATGCGATCCGCCACCGCCATGATGTCGCGCATCGCACGGCCGAATTCGCGGGCAGCGTAGCTCGCGCGCACGGCGTTGGCCGTGCTGCGGGCCTGCGCGATGAGGGTGTCGACCTCGCCCGAATAGCGCAGCTCCCCTGCGAAGTGCTGCGTGATGAAGTTGGCTGCGCGGCTCGCAATGTTGACGTACTTGCCGATCAGATCGCTATTCACGCGGGCGACGAAGTCCTCGGGATTGAAATCCAGGTCCTCGACATTCGAGTTCAGCTTCGCTGCGATGTAATAGCGCAGCCACTCCGCATTCATTCCGAGGTCCAGGTAGCGCAGCGGACTGATGCCCGTGCCGCGCGACTTCGACATCTTTTCGCCGGAGACGGTGATGAAGCCGTGAACGTAGACCTGGTCGGGCACCTTGTACGGGGGGCCGGCGAATCGCATCATCGCAGGCCAGAACAGCGTGTGGAAGTAGATGATGTCCTTGCCGATGAAGTGAATCTGTTCCGTGTCGGCGGCGCCGAGAAACTCCTCGTAGCTGCGCAACTCCCCCCGGGCCCGGGCCTTGCCGCTGTCGAAGTAGCTTTTGAGCGAGGCGAGATAGCCGATCGGGGCATCCAGCCAGACATAGAAGTACTTCCCCGGGGCATCCGGGATCGGAATGCCGAAGTAGGGCGCATCGCGCGAAATGTCCCAATCACCGAGCGTCCGCTCACTCGGGTCAGCGCCCTGACCCGACAGCCACTCCTTGGCCTTGTTGGCGACCTGGGGCTGCAGACGGTTCGGCGTGCCGATCCACGACTGCAGAAACGCGACGCACTTCGGATCGGAGAGCTTGAAGAAGTAATGAGCGGAGCTCTTCAGGACCGGTTTCGCACCCGAGAGCGTCGAGTACGGCTCGATGAGCTGCGTCGGCGAATACACGGTCCCGCAGACCTCGCACGCATCCCCGTATTGATCCTTTGAGTGGCAATTCGGGCATTCCCCCTTGATGTAGCGATCGGCGAGGAACATTCCCTTCACCGGATCGTAGAACTGCTCGACGGGCTTGACGTACACGAGCCCCGCAGCCTTCAGCCGGGCGTACACATCGTGGGAGAGCGCGACGTTCTCAGGCGAATCCGTCGAATGCCAGTGGTCGAAATCGATGTGGAATCCCTGCAGGTACCTGGGGCGGCCCGCGCCGATGCGCGCAACGAGCTCCTTCGGACTGATGCCTTCGCTTTCCGCTTTGAGCATGATCGGCGCGCCGTGGGCGTCGTCCGCGCAGACGAAGTGCAGCTCGTGACCCTGCATCCTCTGGAAGCGCACCCAGATGTCGGCCTGGATGTATTCCATGATATGGCCGATGTGTAACGGTCCGTTCGCGAACGGGAGGGCGGTCGTGACGAAGATTTTCCGCGGCATGCGTCTAGTCTACACAGCACGCGCGGGAGGCGCGCCCCGGGCTCGGTAGCGGCCCACAAGGGCGGCGCCCTGGCCGCGCGGTCCGCCGTTCAGCCGACGTCCTTGACCGGCTCGAACTTGGCCTTGTTGATGCCCTTTTTGTAAGCCTCCTTGCCGGTGACCTGCCGCTGATCCAGCAGATGTTGAATCGCGGTGTCCATGGTGCGCATGCCGAACTGGCCGCCGGCCTGCATCACGTTTTCCAGCTGATCGAGCTTGCCTTGGCGGATCAGGTTGGCGGAGGCGGCCGTGTTGACCAGAATCTCCAGGGCCGCCACGCGGCCGGACTTGTCGGATTTCTGCAGCAGCTGCTGCGAGACGACCCCGCGCAACGAGGTCGAGAGCATCGTGCGCACGTGCGACTGTTTGTCGGACGGAAAAACGTTGACCATGCGGTCGACCGTTTGCGCCGCGCCGTTCGTATGCAGGGTTCCCATCACCAGGATGCCCATTTCCGCGGCCGTCACCGCGATGCTCATCGTCTCCAGGTCGCGCAACTCGCCGACCAGGATCACGTCCGGGTCCTCCCGCAGGGCCGAATGCAGGGCGGCGGCGAAACTGGGGGCGTGCTCGCCGATCTCGCGCTGGCTGATCAGGCAGTTCTTTCGGCGGTGCACGAATTCGATCGGGTCTTCGATCGTGAGGATGTGGCCGCGCACGCGCAAGTTGATGTCGTCGATCATCGCGGCGAGGGTCGTGGATTTGCCGGAGCCGGTTTTTCCCGTCACGAGAATCAGGCCATTGTTCGCTTTGCACATCTGCCGGACGGCTTGCGGCATCTGCAATTCATCCAGGGTGAGGGCCTTGGAGGGAATGGCGCGAAACACCGCACCCATGCCGTTGAGCTGGCGCATGACGTTGACGCGGAAGCGGCCCCGCTCGGGAATCGTGTGCGCGAAATCAGCGCCATCCTTGGATTCGAATCTCTCCACGGCCGCCCGGGGCATGATCTCGTAGAGCGTCTGTTTGACGAAGTCCGGCGTGAGTTTCTCCGGCCGCAGCGTCGTGAGCTCCCCGTAAACACGGATGCGGGCGGGATCGCCGGCGATGAAGTGCAGGTCGGAGCCGCGCTTTTCGAGGATTTCGCCCAGGTAGGCGTCGATCGTGGCCACGGCCGTCCTCTAGGCGGAAGCGGCCGAGGGCGGCGTTATCGAAAGGGCCGAGCCGGTGATGTCGACTTTGGGCAGCACGCTCGTGTCGGTCACGTACTTCTGGAAGGCGCGCTTGTCCAACGCGTACGAGTATGCGTCGTCCGGATCGATTTCGCGGGCGGCGATGGCCGCCAGCAGCGCCTGATCCAGCAGCTGCATGCCGACGTCGCGGCCCATCTGCATCTGCGTCGGGATCTGGTGCGTCTGGTCGCTTTGAATGAGCTTGGCGATCGCCTTCGACATGACGAGGGATTCGCAGATGGCCCGCCGGCCCTTGGCGTCGGCCGTTTTCACGAGGACCTGGGTGACCACGGCGAGGAGGCTCTGCGACAGGAAACTCTTGGTCTGCTCGCGCTCTTCCACCGGCAAGGCGTCGATCACCCGGTCGATGGTTTTGACGGCACTCGTCGTGTGGAGCGTGCCGAGCACGAGATGCCCCGTTTCGGCGGCGGTCATCGCCATCGTGATGGTTTCCGCATCCCGCAACTCGCCGACCAGAATCACATCCGGGTCTTCGCGCATCGCCGCCCGGACGCCTTCGGCGAAGCTCGGAATATGCGTGTTCAGCTCTCGCTGAATCACCTGGCTGTTCTTGCTTCGGTGCACGAACTCGATGGGGTCTTCGAGGCTGATGATGTTCAGACGGCGGCTCTGATTCAGATGGTCGATCATCGCCGCCAGGGTCGTGGATTTGCCGGTGCCGGTCGAGCCGGTGACGAGGATCATGCCCTGGTGAAAGTCACACAGCTTCGTCACGATCGGGGGCAACTGCAGCTTCTCGAGCGAAGGCACTTCGGCCGGGATGGAGCGAAAGGTCGCACCGACGCCGGTTTCCTTACGGAAGACGTTCACGCGGAAACGCCCACCCTCCGCCGACACATACGAGAAGTCGAGGTCGTGACCCTTACTGAAAACTTCGGTCTGCGAGCGCGTGAGGATCTCGCCGATGTAGCCCTCGAGCTCCTGCGCTCGCAGATCGCGGAACTTGATGGGCAACAGATCCCCGTGCATGCGCAGCATCGGCGGAACGCCGACCGCAAGATGAACGTCGGAACAGCCTTGCTGTGTTCCCAGCTTCAGGAACGCGTCGATTCGCGCCAAGTCATCGACCCCCGTCTGGCCATCGTCAAACCTGCGCCGTTTTGCCCGGTTGGAGCTTCAGGATCAACAGGTTGTCGCCGGAAATTTGACGTAACGCACGAACTTTGGCAAGGCGCAGGCCCGCGGCCCCTCGCGGAGGGGTCGGACGGCCGCCCGATACCCTTAAAGTCGCGCCCCTCTTAAAGATACCGCTCGAGCGCGGCGCGCAGCTCTTCCATGCTCTGATGGCGCTTGGCTTTGTCCACGGACATGGCCTTCACGACCAGGTCGGAAAGGCCTGGAGGCAGGGCCGGATTGATCTCCTGGGGGATGCGCGCCTTGCCCTGGACGTGCTGGTACATGACCGACATGTGATCGCCCCGGGAGTAGGGCGGTACACCCGTCACCATCTCGTACAGCATGACGCCGAGCGCATAGATGTCGGCGCGCTCGTCCACCTTCTTGCCGAGGATCTGCTCGGGGGCCATGTATTTCGGCGAGCCGATGACGTAGCCGGTTTTGGTCAGCTGGGTATCCCCTTCGCGGTGCGCCGCCGCGACGCCGAAATCCACGATCTTGAGCAGGCTTTCCTGGTTGATCAGCACGTTCGCGGGTTTCAGATCGCGGTGCACGATTCCAACCTGGTGCGCCACGGTCATCCCGGTACACATGTCGATGGAAAACTGGAGGGCGCGCTTCAGCTCGATCGGCTTCTCGTTGACGATCTCGCTCCCGAGGGTATGCGACGGGAAATACTCCATCGAAATGGCGTAGTTGCCCTGGATGTAGAGGAAGTCGTAGATGCGGATAACGTTCTTGTGCGTGATCTTGCGCGAGTAGCGCAGCTCGTGGACGAAGCGCTTCATCACCTCTTCGTCCGTTGAGACGTTGGGGTTCAGGAACTTCAGGATCAGCCGCTCATCGACGACCGTGTCCTCCATCAGCAGCACGGTGCCGAAGGCACCGCGGCCGATGCGGTCGATGTACTTGTAGCGTCCCTCGATGATGTCGCCGGACTTCAGGGTCTGTATGTCCAGACGCGCGGCCGCCTCAGCCTGTTTGGCCGCCTGCGCGACCGCGGTTTCCGACATCAGCATCGTCTTCGCGCCTTCCAACGGCGGCGCGATCGGCGGCAGGGGGGGCGGGAGCGGTTGTGGCGGACGCACGGTGGCCGGTGTCACGCCGGAAGTCGGTGTTGAGCCGCTCGGCGTAAGGCCCGCCAGCCGGTTCTCCAACTCGGTGATGGCGGCCGCTGCCATGCGCGCAAGCGTCTGATCGGCAGAGGACGCCTGCGCTTGCAGCTCGATGCGGACCTGCTCGGCGCGTCGTTCGTCCACGAGCTTCGCCACCGCCTGAATCGCCTCGATGCGCACTTCCCGCTCGGGACGCGAAATCAGCGGCAGCAGCGTGTCTACGATCTTCGCATCCCCGAGCTTGCCGAGCGCGCGGATCACGATCGGCGTCGCCTTGGCAATGCCGGCCTGGAGCATCTCCAGCAGACGCGGGACGGCACGCTTGCTACCGATTTCTGCCAGCGCATCCACGGCGCGCTCGCTCACCCACCAGTCCTGATCCCGCGTGGCCTGGATGAGCGACTCCACCGCTCGCTCATCTTTGGTCTGGTTCAGGATCTCGATCGCGGCGCGGCGGATGTCGTCGTCCTTGTCGCGCACGAGCTCCAGCACGGCATCGATGACTTTCGGGCCGCCGATCTTGCCGAGCGCATCCGCTGCCCGGCTGCGCACCCACCAGTCGCTGTCCTTGAGCGCCTCGAGCAGATACTTTACCGATTTGGCGTTGCCGACCTCGTTGAGCACCTCGACGGCTGCGCGCCGCGCATTCTCGTTCTCGTCCTTCAGCACCTCGATCAGGAACCGGATCGTGTCGGGGTGGTTTGCCTTGATGACGACATCGATCGCCTTGTTCTGCACGTCGATCTCGGGATCCTTCAGCAGCGCGCAGACCCGCTCGATGTCGATCGGTCCGTCCATGCGCTGCAGCGCCGACAGCGTTGCACCGCGAATCAGCTTGTTGGGATCCTTCAGGAGCGACTGCAGGGCCGTCTGCACTTCCGGTGTGTTGAATCGGGCGAGCAGATTGATGATGTGCACGCGGGCGATCGGGTCCTTCCCCTGCACGCGCCCGAGCAGCTCGGAGACGGCAGACACATCGGCGATCTCCCCGATGATGCGAAAGAGCGCCGCCTTCTCGTTGGGGTCCTGGGAGTAGGCGGCCTGGAGCAGCTCGCGGACGCTGAAGCGGTTCTTCTGCGCCGCGATCACCTCGAGGATGGCCGACTTGGAGACGCCCGGCGTCGAGAGCGCCTCGAGCAGCAGGTGGGGGGGATAGTTGCGGCTGCCGGTCAGAGCCCAGGAAATGCCGGCAACCACCCGGGGGCTGCCCTGGATCAAACCCTGCACGAACTGTGGAAAGGTCTTCAGGCTGATCAGTCCGCCGAGTGCCTCGACGAAGGCGACGGTCGCGTTCTTGTCGGCATCCGGCAAAGCGGCGAATACCGCCTCGATGGCCCCGGGACCCAGGTCCTTCAGCTTGGCGATGGCTCGCTGCGTGGCCGGGCTCGCGGAATCCGTCGAGGATCTGATCTCAGTGATCAGCCGGTCTGCACGCAAATTCGTGAAAAAGCTCATTCAGCCTTTCCGCTTGGGGCTCGTTCCCACCCGCAGTAGGAGTGACTACCGTAAAAATCCCCGCGGATGAGGATGCCGCCACGCTACAAGCTTCGCAGAACGCGCGTCATTTCCTGCCGTCCACGATGCTGTCGCGCATTCAAACGGCCCGGGAGCTCACGGATTATGCCACAGCCTTGGACGCGACCTACGGCCGGGTCGGTCGCGCCGCCGTCGAGCGCCGTCGGGCGCCAGCCTCTACAATCCTCAAAGCGCGTTCCGGCGCCCCGGCCGGCGCGGCGGTAACTTTCCGAAACCTTTCGAGTGCTCGACAACATGGCGGACGATCCAACCTTGAACGCGCTGCGGGCGGCGATCGAGGCCTATGTAGACCCTTATCTCGGTGAGACCTTGGGCGCCGCTCATGCCGTGCGCAACGTTGCTGCGGGCGCAAAAGGGTACTTGGTGCACGTTTCTCTTGGATTTCCGGTGGGCGGTTACGGCGCTGAGTTCACTGCGGGCCTGGGCAAGCACCTGGCCGCGGCCGGCGTTTCCACCGCGCTGACCGTGGAGCTCGAGGCTGATATCCGCTCACATGCCGTCCAACGCAACCTGAAACCCATCGATCAGATCAAGAACATCGTGGCCGTCGCCTCGGGCAAGGGTGGTGTCGGCAAATCGACGGTTGCAGCGAATCTTGCGCTGGCCTGGGCGGCCCAGGGAGCGCGGGTTGGCGTACTGGATGCGGATATCTACGGCCCCAGCCAGCCCCTCATGCTCGGTCTGGAGGGCCAGCGTCCGACTTCGGTGGACGGCAAACGCCTGCGGCCGCTCATGAGCCATGGCGTCGCCGCGATGTCCATCGGGTTCCTGGTCGATGCCGAGCAGCCGATGGTCTGGCGCGGCCCCATGGTCACGCAGGCGCTCACCCAGCTTCTGTCCGAGACGCAGTGGGGCGAGCTCGACTTTCTCGTCGTGGATATGCCGCCCGGCACCGGCGACATTCAGCTCACCCTGTCCCAACGCGTTCCCGTGGCGGGCGCTGTGATCGTGACCACGCCGCAGGACATCGCGCTCGCGGACGCCCGCAAGGGACTCAAGATGTTCGAGAAGGTCTCCGTGCCGGTGCTGGGCGTAGTCGAGAACATGAGCATCCACATCTGTTCCAGTTGCGGCCACGCGGAGCACATTTTTGGTGCAGGTGGGGGCGCCCGCATGGCGCAGCAGTACGGGGTCGCGCTTCTCGGGGAGCTGCCACTCGACGTTCACATTCGCGAAGAAGCGGACGGCGGGCGACCGACGGTCGTCGCTGCGCCCGATTCGCCCCGCGCGCGCGCGTACTTCCAGATGGCCCGCCGCACGGGCGCGGCGCTGGCGCGGCGCGCGCGGGATCGCAGTAGCGTGTTTCCCAAAATCGTGGTCGAAGACAGCTGAAGTCGGCTCGAGCGTCCGGGAGCTGCGGCCACACGAGGCCATGGCCACAAAATTGCGGGCGCAGCCACGCAGGTTGCGACGATGCGCCCGCTCAACACGGGGGGTTCAAAGCGGATGAGCATCAAATCGGACAACTGGATCCGGCGAATGGCCCACGAGCACGGAATGATCGAGCCGTTCGAGGCGGGGCAGGTCCGCAGCATCGACGGCAAGCGCATCGTCTCGTACGGCACGTCCAGCTACGGCTACGATGTGCGCTGCGCGAACGAGTTCAAGGTCTTCACGAACATCAACTCGACCATCGTTGACCCGAAACAGTTCGATGAGAAGAGCTTCGTAGACATAACCGCGGATGTCTGCTTGATTCCGCCCAACTCGTTCGCTCTGGCAAGAACCGTGGAATATCTGCGTATCCCGCGCACTGTCTTGACCGTTTGCCTGGGGAAAAGCACGTACGCCCGTTGCGGTGTCATCGTCAATGTGACGCCACTGGAGCCTGAGTGGGAAGGGCACGTGACGCTCGAATTTTCCAACACGACGCCGCTGCCGGCGAAGATCTACGCGAACGAGGGTGTCGCGCAGATGCTGTTCTTCGAATCCGACGAAGTGTGCTCGACGTCCTACCGCGACCGCGGCGGCAAGTACATGCGTCAGAAGGGCGTCACGCTGCCGAAGACCTAGAGGCCGCAACGAGACTTCGCGGCACGCGCGGCGCGGGTGTCACTGACGCTCCAGGCTTTGGATCTGCAGGGTCCATTCCACGTCGTCCTTGCGTTTCTGCTCAACGCGCACCGGGATGTAGCCCTGCGACGGAGCGCACCAGAAGCGCGTCGCCCGCGGCGAGCCTGCTTTCTCGCTCCGGTAGATGACGGTCGCGATCCTGCCGAGCGGTGTCGACACACTCTCCTCATTCTCGCGAATGTAGTGATACTCGCGAACCGCATTGCCGTTGAGCAGCGAGAACTTGTCCGGCATCCGGCCCTGCAGCAGCTCGACCATGGTCGCAATCTGGACCGACAGATCATCCTGCAGGCCGGGCACGATCGGCAGGTCGACTGGCTGGTCTTCGTAGACGCCGCTCACGCGGCCGTGAGTCCAGTCGAACTTGACGTCTATATCGCGCTTGGTGGATGGCGTGCCGTCATCGGCGAAGTAGCTCAGCGGCTGCACGCCTTCGTCGGTCACCCGCATCACACTCCGCTGGAGCGGACGTTCGGACATCATCCGTCCGATGCCCCGTGGGTCGCTCTTGCTGTGATACACCCACGTGTTGTCGTCGCGGCGTTCGAGTTGGAGCGTGGACTCCGCGACAGTCAGACCGTGCCAGATCCAGGTGTACGAGGCCACGAAGGGTTTCAGCTCGTCGTGCGCCAGCGCCGCGTTTGCGATGAACGCGCCCGACCACAGCACCAACCGCAACAGCAGACGGGGATCGAAGAATCGTTCACCGGCGCGCATGAGTCCCAAACTCCTCCACGAGCGGCGCCTCGAGAGGCTTGCCATCCAGCCATGCGTCCCCTGCGCGCCAGGTGAGTCGTCCCTCGGCGATCCAACCGATGACTTGCGGATAGATCGTGTGTTCCGTCGCCTGTACACGAGCTGAAAGCGTCGCTTCCGTATCATCCGGCGCGACGTCGACTTTGGACTGGAGCGCGACGGGGCCGCCGTCGAGCTCGGCTGTGACGAAATGCACGCTGGCGCCGTGTTCGCGATCGGACGATTCCAGCACGCGCCGGTGAGTGTGCAGGCCGCGATATTTCGGCAGCAGAGAAGGATGAATGTTGAGCATCCGGCCCGCGTACCGTTCGACGAACGACTTCGACAGCACCCGCATGAATCCCGCCAGCACGATCAGGTCGGGTGTTGAGGCGTCGATGGCCGCGCCGAGGGCGCGTTCGAACACGCCTCGATCCGCCGCTCCTTGCCACGGTATCACGTGAGTCTCGATTCCCAGTGCGCGCGCGACCGCAATGCCCGGCGCATCCGTTCGATCGGAGATCACGACGACCGTGTTCGCGTTGATCCTATGCTCGAGGCCGGCTCGCGCAATCGTGGCCATGTTCGAGCCTCGGCCGGAAATCAGGATCGCAAGTCGCAGCGGCGGGGAGCGGGTCATGAGATTGACGATGAGTGAGCCGTTGCAGATGAGTTCCATCCGCGCGTCATCACTCCTGGATGACGACACCCTGCGCGCCCGCCCGCACCTCACCAATCAGCTGAGCCGCTTCCCCGCGTGACTTGAGGACGGCCACGGCAGCGTCTGCATGCTCGGGCGGCACGATGACGACCATGCCGATGCCGCAGTTGAATGTGCGATACATTTCGCTCTGTGCGATCCGGCCTTCACGTTGCAGCCAGTCAAACACCGGGTCCCGGTCCCAGTGGTTCCGTTTGAGCACAACCTCGAGCCCGTCGGGCAGCACGCGCGGAATATTGTCCGACAGTCCGCCGCCCGTGATATGCGCCAGGCCCCGCACGGGCAGTGCGCGGATGAGCTCCAAAAGCGATTTCACGTAGATCCGGGTAGGCGCGAGCAACCGCTCGATTAAAGGCCGGCCCTCGAGGTCGGCTTCGACGTTGACGCCGCCAAGCCCGAGGATCTTGCGGATCAGGGAATATCCGTTCGAGTGGGGACCGGAGGAGGACAGTCCGATGACGGCGTCGCCGGGACGAATGCTGCGCCCGTCAATGATTGAGTCCTTCTCCACCACGCCGACGCAGAAGCCGGCGACGTCGTAGTCGTCGCCGTAATAGATCCCCGGCATCTCGGCGGTCTCGCCTCCCACCAGGGCCGCCCCCGCCTGGGTGCACCCCTCGACTATCCCGCGGATCACTGCCTCGGCGACGTCGACTTTCAGCTTGCCGGTTGCATAGTAGTCCAGAAAGAACAGGGGCTCCGCGCCCTGCACGACGACATCGTTTGCGCACATCGCCACAAGATCGATGCCGATCGTGTCGTGCCGTCCGGAATCGATGGCGAGACGCAGCTTGGTGCCGACCCCGTCGGTCCCCGCTACGAGCACGGGGCGTTTGTAGCGCCCCACGGGAAGCTCTACGAGGGCGCCGAAGCCGCCGATGCCCGCCAGTACCTCAGGTCGATGCGACCGCCGGACGAGCGGCTTTATTCGTTCCACGAGCTCATCGCCGGCGTCGATATCGACGCCCGCATCGCGATAGGAGATGCCCGGGCCTTCGTTCATGGTGTTCGAGTGCAGGATCGGCCGCCGTGCGGCGCGTACGCGTGTGGTATTGTACATGCGCTCAGCGCCGGGGCGTGCGAGCGAAACAAACAATCTCCCGATGGCTGCAGATGTGCGTACAGCAACCGCCGAAACGCGGCGCGTGAGCAGTTTCCTGAGGGGCCTTGCGTGGCTCGTCTGCTGCTGCCTGTCCGCTGTCTGCTGGGCTGGACGTCCGGTCAGAGTGTACGAAGTGGACCTCAAAGGAGGTCAGACACCAGCGGCTCTGCAGGACGCGATGCGTGTAGCTCTCGTGCGCGCGACGGGACGACGCGAGGCCGCCCTTGATCCTGTTTTCGCCAGCCTGATCGGCGGCGCCTCGACCTATGTAAAAGCATACGCGTCCGGCCCTCACGGCGAATCTCAAGTGGTCTTCGACAGTACTGCGGTTGAACGGGCCATAGCCGCCGCGGGGCGCGCCGTTTGGGAGAGGGAGCGTCCGTTCACTCTCGTCGTCCTTTCTCCCGCACCCGCCCGACCGGTGGAGGACGCCGCGCGCAGTAGCCTGGAGCAGGTTGCGATGGAGCGCGGACTTCCTATCACTCTTGTGCCTCTTGCGGTGACGGACGCGAACGGTGCAGAGCTCGGGCGTGACGCTCTACTGCAGGTTGCGCAGCGCTACGGTGGCGACGCGGTTCTCGTCGGGCGAGGCGACCCGTCCGTGGCGGGAGCGCCGCTGCAATGGACGCTGTACACGGATTTCGCGAGCGAGAGCTGGACCGGACCGCTCGCCGCCGGAATCGATGGTGCGGTCGACGATCTGGCACCGGCCCAGGGAGGCTCGCTGGCACAGACCGAAGCGGACGCGATCGTCCAGATCGATGGCTTGACGAGTCTGAGCGACTACGCAGTCGTCGAACGCATGCTCGAGGGAATGCCGGGCGCCCGCCGCGCCAATATCGTGGAAGCCAGCGGCTCGTCTGCCGCGTTCAACGTGACGGTGCGGGGCGGGGCCGAGGCGATCGATCGCGCGCTCAGCGGATCCGGAAGGTTCGTCCGGTCCGCGGCGTCCGGCTCCCGGCCCGTGTTTCAGTACCGGCCGCAGTAGCGCGCGGACGAAAGGGCAAGCCCCAAGCCGTTCGCCGTGCGACACCTGCCCAACCTCATCTGTCTGTTCCGCATCGCGCTGATCTGGCCGATCGTCGCGACGCTCTGGACCGGAAGGTACCCCGAGTCGCTCGCCTTGTTTCTCCTGGCCGCGGCCTCGGACGGCCTCGACGGCTATCTCGCCAAACGTTTCGGCTGGCAGTCCGCGCTGGGAAAGCTGCTCGACCCGCTCGCGGACAAACTGCTTCTCGTCGCGGTCTTCATTGAAGCGGCCTGGCTGGGGCTGGTGCCCTGGTGGCTGACGGCCGCGGCCGTGGCACGCGATGTCCTCATTGGCCTCGGCGCCCTGGCTTTCCGATTCCTGTTCGGGCCGCTTCGCGGGCGGCCGACCCTTGTCAGCAAAATCAACACCGCGGTGCAGTTGGGATTTCTCATGCTCGTGATGGTGCGTGCGGCCACCGGATTTCCCCCCGGAGAGATTCTCGAAGCGACCGCAATCCTCACCGTCTGCACGACATTCATCTCAGGTTTCGACTACGTCTCCACATTCACGCGCCGCGCGTGGTCGCAGCCTGTGTCACCTTCATGAGGTAGAGGGTGCAACAGCTTCCACTCGGTGTTCGTCTGCCCGACCGCGCTGTGTTCGCGAGCTTTCTGCTCGCGCGCAACGCTGAGGCGGTCGACTACGTGCGGCGGCTCTCCACCGGGCAGAACGCCGGCGCAGTCTGGATCTGCGGTCCTGCCGGATCGGGCAAATCGCATCTGCTGCAGGCTGCCTGCGCGTGCGCCAGCGAAACGATGCGCGCCGGATATCTTCCCCTGCAGGACTTGGCGAGGCTGGGAGTCGACGTACTCGAGGGCCTGCGTCAGCTCGAGTGCCTGTGCATCGATGATCTGGAGGCGGTCATCGGGCAGATCGACTGGGAGCGGGCGTTGTTCGGAATCGTGCGCGAGACGGAGGAGAGCGCCACCCGCCTGGTCGTGGCTGCAAAGTCTCCTCCGGCACTGCTCCACTGGGCGCTGCCGGATCTCGGCTCGCGCCTGGCCGCGAGCGCGGTGTTTCAGCTGCGCCCACTCGACGAAGGCGAGCAGCAGCAAGCCCTGCAACTGCGGGCGAGGCTGCGGGGATTCGAGTTGCCCGAGGAAACCTCCCGTTGGCTGCAGCGACGGTTCCCGCGCGACATGCGTACCTTGTACGAAATCCTCGATACGCTGGATGAAGCCGCGCTGGTCGCTCAAAGACGGCTCACCGTGCCGTTCATCCGCTCGGTGTTGCGCGAGTAGCACGGAGCTGGTGGGCAAGCGAGGCGACCCGCCGTCCCAACGCCTGCGCGAGCGCTCTTTCGTGATCCGAAAGCGCTGAGTCGATGCTGCCGCTGGCGAAGTGCGAGGCCCCGTAGGGAGTGCCTCCGCCGCGAGTCTCGTTGAGCGCCGCTTCGGTGTACGGAATACCTACCAGGTACATGCCGTGGTGGAGCAGCGGAATCATCATGGACAGCAGCGTGGCCTCCTGTCCGCCGTGAATCGTCTGCGTGGAAGTAAACACGCCCGCGGGCTTGCCGACGAGCTCTCCGGATACCCACAGGCTCGAGGTCCCGTCGAGGAAATGTTTCAACGCTGCCGCCATGTTGCCGAACCGAGTGGGACTGCCCAGTACCAGCCCGTCGGCGCGACGCAAATCATCGTACGTTGCGTAGGGTGCGCCGCTGGCCGGTACCGGCTTCGCGGGCGCCTCACTTTCCGCCGTCACGGTGGGCACGGTCCGCAGTTTCGCCGTGACGCCCGGTACTCCCTCGATCCCGCGACAGATTTGGCGCGCCAGTTCCGCAGTTGAGCCGGTGCGGGAGTAATAGATCACCAGGACTTCGGTCATGAGCAATTCCTCGAGCGCCCCGACGGGGCGCAGCAGTGGCATCCGATCGAGCTGGAGCGGAGAGTCGCGATACGTTGCCACAGGCGATCGGCAGCCGGCCATAGGGGTCCTTCCCTCTTAAGGGTGTGTTCCACTGTGCGCTTGCCGTTGCGGTGGCGGGCATTGCTCAAATCGGGTGAGTTTGTGCAGAAAACCGGTTCTGCGGCGCTACTATTCGCGCTCCCTCGCCTTCGAATGCGGGAGTGGGATGATAGCTAAGCGGTTTCTGGTTTCAGGGCGCGTGCAGGGCGTGTTCTACCGCGCCACCGTCGCACAGCAGGCGCGGAGCCTGGCGATCAAGGGGTATGCCCGCAATCTTCCCGATGGCCGCGTCGAAGTGCTCGCCTGTGGGGACGCTGCCGCGCTGGAGGAGCTGGAGCGCTCGCTGTGGATCGGCTCCTCGGCCTCCAAAGTGACTTCCGTGGAGGTCGCGGACTGCGGGCTCGATCCGGACGCGCTCCCCGACACATTCGCCACCCGGTGAGGGTCTGGCATCAGCGCTTCGGAAGACTCGGGAAGCCAAGATCGTCGGCACCGTTCCAACGCGTCCACTGTGAGATCACCTTGTCGGGGTAGTCGCGCCGGCCGATGCTGCCATTGTAGCGCGCGAGGGCCTTGCGCACGTCGTTGCGCTCGAATTGCAGATAAAACCGCAGAATGGCGCAGCCCATGCGGATGTTGGGTCCGACATGCACGAGCTCGTACCGGCGCATGCCCAGTTGTTCCGGCCAGAACGGCATCACCTGCATCAGTCCCACGGCGCCCGACGAAGAGACCGCCCACCGGTCGAAGCGGCTCTCGACGGCGATGACCGCCATCACGAGCCCGGGAGGCAGCCGCGCCTCGCCCACGCGATGCGTTTCGCAGTACACCTGCTTGAGGATGTCGAGCCGCTCGCCCTCATTCTGCACGATCCGGTGGATGCGCGGCTCCATCAGCGTGTACCAGACCGCCGAGTCGTAGTGGTCCGTGAAGCACTCGGCCTCGTTGATAGCGCGCTCGAGGACACCTTTCAGGGCCGGGTCGCGCTGCTGGTCTGCGTGTGCCACAGCGGCGGACAACGCGATCCACACAGCGATCGCAGCGCTCGTACCCGCGGCGATGCGAGCCCTAACCTGCGCGCGCCGCCCCGATGCGCGAGCGGAGAAACTCGACGGCACCGGCAAGGGGGAAGTCTTGGCTTTGCGTGTCACGGCGGTGTCGATATTCGAGCCTGTCAGCCTCCAGCCCGCGCTCTGCAACCACCAGCCGATGCGGAATCCCGAGCAGCTCCGCATCGGCGAACTTGACGCCCGGCCGGGCGTCACGGTCGTCGTAGAGAACCTCGATTCCGGCGGCACTGAGCTCGCCATATAGTCGGTCGGCAACTTCACGGACTCGGGGCGACTTCTGCAGATTGAGCGGGACCAGCGCCACATGAAACGGCGCGATCGGGTCGGGCCAGGTGATGCCGCGGTCATCGTGATTCTGCTCAATGGCCGCCGCTACGATGCGCGTCACACCAATGCCATAGCAGCCCATGAGCAGGGGCGCTTCCTGCCCGGCCTCATCGAGGACATAGGCCTTCATCGGCTCGCTGTATTTGCGTCCGAGCTGAAAGATGTGGCCCACCTCGATTCCGCGCACGATCTTCAGTCGTCCGCGGCCCGATGGACTCGGATCGCCTTCGACCACGTTGCGAAGATCGACCGCCACCGCGGCCTGCACGTCACGGTCCCAGCGAACGCCCGTGAGGTGCGTATCCTTTTCATTGGCCCCGCACACGAAGTCCGAGAGCGCAAAGGCGCTGTGGTCGACATACGTGTGCGCTACTCGGAGCCCAACAGGTCCGATGAAGCCAGGCTCGGTGCCGGTGACGCGGAATATTCGCTCAGCGCTCGCCATCCGCAACGGGCTGGCCACGCCGGGGAGCTTCTGCGCCTTGACGGCGTTCAGCTCGTGATCGCCCCGGACGACGAGTGCGACGACTCCATCACCGTCTGCATCCACAAGGAGCGTCTTGATGCAGCGCGAAGCGTCGACGCGCAGGAATCCGGACAGTTCCTCGATCGTGCGAACCCCCGGAGTCGGGACCTTCTGCAGCTCCCGGGTTCCGGGGGGACGCGGCTGCGTCGGAGGCAGCGCCGCAGCGGCTTCCAGGTTGGCGGCGTAATCGTCCTCATCCGAGAACGCGATAGCGTCTTCGCCGGATGAGGCCAGAACGTGGAACTCCTGCGACACATCTCCGCCGATCGCGCCGGAATCCGCCTTGACCGCGCGAAACGTCAATCCGGTCCGCGTGAAGATGCGTGTATAGGCCTCGTACATCGCACGATAGCCTTCCCTCAGCGACGCTTCGTCGAGGTGGAACGAATAGGCGTCCTTCATGATGAATTCACGGGCCCGCATCACTCCGAACCGGGGCCGCACCTCGTCCCGGAACTTCGTCTGGATCTGATAGAAGTTCACGGGGAGCTGGCGGTAGCTTTTGAGCTCCCGGCGTGCGATGTCGGTGATGACCTCCTCGTGCGTCGGGCCGGCGACGAAGTCGCGTTTGTGGCGGTCTTTGATCCGCAGCAGCTCGGGGCCGTAGACCGCCCATCGCCCGGATTCCTGCCAAAGCTCGGCGGGCTGGATCACGGGCATCACCAGCTCGAGCGCACCCGCACGATTCATCTCTTCACGGACGATGCGTTCCACCTTCCGCAGGGTGCGCAGCCCCATCGGCAGCCAGCTGTAGAGTCCCGAGGCGAGGCGCCGGATGATTCCGGCGCGCAGCATGAGCTGGTGGCTGACGACCTCGGCCTCAGCCGGCGTCTCCTTGACCGTGTTGATCGGATATTGCGAAAGCCTCATTGCGCACGCTTCATTGACGGGAATTCGAGGGTTCTTCGAGACATAGGTGCCGGCATCTTAACAGGAGGCCTCCTGTTAATATGCCGGCCGCGAGCGGCGGACAGCGCCTGTGCGGCGATTGGCTGCGGTAAAGAGGGCCTTCGGTGGAGACAGGATCGATCGAGACCAGTTCGGACGCTGAAGGCCTCAAGCCGCGCCGCAGGGGCATCTATCTGCTGCCCAACCTGCTCACGACCGGATGCCTGTTTTCGGGCTTCTACGCGATCGTGGCCGCCATCGATGAGAACTTCGTGCCGGCGGGCCGAGCGATCTTTATCGCCATGATCTTCGACACCTTGGATGGCCGAATCGCGCGCCTGACCAAGACGGAAAGCGCCTTCGGCAAGGAGTACGACAGCCTGGCCGACATGGTGGCGTTCGGACTGGCGCCCGCGATCGTCGCGTACCAGTGGGGCGTCGTGCGGATTGCCGAATACGGCCACGATTGGGGCCGCTTTGGCTGGCTCGCGTGCTTCCTGTACGCCGTGACCGCCGCTTTGCGGCTGGCGCGGTTCAATACACGCGCGGCGGCCGACAAGCGCTATTTCGAAGGTCTCCCGAGCCCGTCCGCCGCCGCGAACGTGGCTGCATTCGTGTGGTTCTCGAGCGTTTGGCGGCCGCCCGGACTGGTCGGCCTGATAGCCGCGTTCGTCGTGACTGCCTCCGCAGGCGCTCTCATGGTGAGCCGCTTCAGTTATCCGGCCTTCAAGCAGTTCAACCTGGACCGCCGGATCAAATTCGCCTACATCGGCATCGTGCCGCTGTTCTTTGTCCTCGTCGCGATCGACCCACCGACGATGCTGTTGTCGATGTTCGCGACCTACGCGCTCTCCGCACCCATTCTCTGGCTAGGACGCCGCATTCGGCGCGCGAGCCGAGCTTCACCCCCGCCGAGCCCCGGCTAGTGGAGACCCATCGGCGCAACCAGTACCTCGAGGCCATCGGCATCGACGTCTGGGTTCCACGCTCGAGCGGAGTCTCGCAGGCGCTCGAAGCGCCCCTGCCCGCTCCTGGGGCAGGGGCTTCTGGGCCAGCCTTTCCCGCGAGCCCCGGAAGCGTACCGCTTTCGGTCCCGCTGTCGCCCGAGCTTGCGGCCGATTGGGAAAAGCTGCGCGCGGAAGTTTCCGCTTGCACCCGATGTGCACTTCATGCGACCCGCACCCAGGGCGTTCTCGGGGTCGGAAATCGGCAGGCCGACTGGCTGATCATCGGTGAAGCCCCGGGCGCCGAGGAGGATCGACGAGGGGAGCCGTTCGTCGGTCGTGCCGGCCAACTGCTCGATGCGATGCTGCGGGCGATCGGGTTGAGCCGCGAGACGAATGTCTACATCGCCAATGTACTGAAGAGCCGGCCGCCCGGGAACCGCGATCCGAAGCCGGATGAGGTAGCGGCCTGCCTGCCGTACCTCATGCGTCAGATCGCGCTCATGCGCCCCCGGCTTATCCTTGCAGTCGGGCGCATCGCGGCCCAAAACCTGCTGAGCACGGACGTACCGCTGGGGAGGCTCCGGGGCAAGATCCACCCGTTTGGCGAGCTGAATACACCTCTGATAGTGACGTATCATCCTGCCTACCTGCTGCGAACCCCCGCCGACAAGCGCAAGGCCTGGGACGATTTGAAATTCGCGCGGGGCGTGTTCCGGCAACTGACGTAGGGGTTGGCATACTTGGCCACCGCACCTGAGCTGCTACCGGCCTATCCGGAAGTTCTGATCCGGCCGATGGCCGAATCGGACGTGACCGACGTCGTCGCCACCGAGCGCGCGTCATACCAATTTCCCTGGAGCGAAGGAATATTCCGCGACTGCCTGCGGGTCGGGTACGTGTGTCGCGTGGTTACCGTGGAAGATCGCGTGGTCGGCTACGGCGTGATGAGCGTTGGCGCCGGCGAGGCGCATATTCTCAACCTGTGCATCCTCGAAGCCTTTCGTTGCCGGGGCATCGGCAAGAGTCTGCTCAGCTACCTCCTCGAGCGCGGGGCTGCCACGGGCATGAGCGAAGCGTTCCTCGAGGTCCGTCCATCCAACACCGCGGCCATTCGCCTCTACCAGTCGCTCGGCTTCGAGCAGGTCGGCATGCGGCGCGGCTATTACCAGGCGGTCGCCGGCCGCGAAGACGCGGCCGTTCTCAAGCTCGCGTTGCGCGGCCGACGGGGACGCTCGAGCTGACTCACAGGCGAGGGCTCGCGTACACCTCGCAGACCGCCGTGGGCGGGTGGGATATAATGCATTTACAGGCACTTACGTAGCCTCAGGCTAAGACTTGAGCTTGCGCGTCCGCGCCGGCTGCCTGATCCGGCAGTGTCCTGCTGGCTTTCCCCAAGCGTGTGCTTTGCAGCGAGCGTATGGAATTCCTACGCCGCAGAGGATTTCGAGCGTGGCAGTTGAAGATTGGTCCGATCAGATCGCTCGCAGGCGCACTTTCGCGATCATCTCCCACCCGGATGCCGGAAAAACGACGCTCACCGAGAAGCTGCTCCTGTTCGGGGGCGCCATCCAGATGGCCGGCACCGTCAAAGGTCGCAAGGCGGCGCGGCACGCCACCTCGGACTGGATGCGTCTCGAGCAGCAGCGCGGCATCTCCGTGACTTCATCGGTCATGCAGTTCCCCTACCGTGGCTGCATCGTGAATCTCTTGGACACGCCCGGTCACGAGGATTTCTCGGAAGACACGTACCGCACGCTGACTGCAGTGGACTCCGCGCTCATGGTCATCGACTGCGCCAAGGGCGTGGAAGAGCGCACGATAAAGCTGATGGAGGTCTGCCGGCTGCGCGACACGCCGATCATGACTTTCATCAACAAGCTCGATCGGGACGGGCGCCCGCCCATCGACCTGCTCGATGAGATCGAAAAGGTGTTGGGCGTCCGCACGGCGCCGGTCACGTGGCCGATAGGCATGGGACGCGAGCTGCGCGGCATCTATCACCTGCTCGAGGACCGCATCTACGCCTACTCAGCGGGTGAGAAAGGGCGCGTCGGAGAGAATTTCACCATAGACGGGCTGGACGGGGAGGCGGCGCGCGAATTCCTGGGCGACCTCGCGGCACAGTTCGACGGCGAGATCGAGCTCGTGAAAGGCGCCACAGAGCGGTTCGACCCGGAGGCCTATCGGGCGGGGCGTCAGACTCCGGTGTTCTTCGGCTCCGCCATCAACAATTTCGGCGTCGAGGAGCTTCTGTCGGCCTTTACTGCCCACGCGCCGGGGCCGCTTCCGCGGGAAGCCCGCGAACGTACGGTCGCTCCGCAGGAAAGCCGGCTGTCGGGATTCGTCTTCAAGATCCAGGCGAACATGGATCCGGGTCACCGTGACCGGATCGCGTTCATGAGACTGTGCTCGGGGCGCTATGCGCGCGGCATGCGTCTGTATCACACGCGCCTGGCCAAGGAAGTGCGTGTGGCCGATGCGCTCACCTTCATGGCTGCCGACCGCTCGCAGGCGGAGGAAGCGTTCGCCGGTGACATCATCGGCCTGCACAATCACGGTACAATCAACATCGGCGATACGTTTACGGAGGGCGAGCGTCTGGCCTTCACCGGTGTGCCTAATTTTGCTCCGGAGATGTTCCGCCGCGCCGTGCTGAAGGACCCTCTGAAGATGAAGGCGCTGCAAAAGGGTCTTTCGCAGTTGTGCGAGGAGGGCGCCACGCAGCTGTTCAAACCCTTGCGCAACAACGACCTGATCCTCGGCGCGGTCGGTCAGCTGCAGTTCGAAGTCGTGGCCTTCCGGCTGCAGGATGAGTACGGCGTGCAGTGTGTCTTCGACTCCATAAACGTGTATACCGCCCGTTGGATAGCCGGCGGCGATCCGCGCAAGCTCGAGGAATTCCGCGCCAAGGCTCATGATTCCCTGGCAGTGGACCACGCCGGTGCGCTCGTCTATCTGGCGCCCTCCCGAGTGAACCTCGAGCTGACCCTCGAACGCTGGCCGGATATTACGTTCCGCGAGACGCGGGAGCTGGCGGTTTGACGGCAATACTGACTCGCCGGCCGGTGTTCGGCTGGGCGATGTACGACTGGGCCAACTCCTCGTTCGCGGTCACCGTGATGGCGGGTTTCTTCCCCCTGTTCTTCAAGCAGTACTGGAATACCGGCGTGTCGGCGACCGAGAGCACCTTCAGGCTTGGGCTCGCCAATGGGGTCGCCAGCTTCGTCGTTGCTTTCATGGCACCCCTCATCGGCGCCATTGCCGACAAGGGCCGCGCACGGATTCGTCTGCTGGGCCTGTTCACGGCGCTGGGTGCAGCGATGACGGCGGCCCTGTATTTCGTGGGCAAGGGCGACTGGACGACGGCTTGCATCCTGTACGTCGGGGCATCGCTCGGGTTCTGGGGCGGAAACCAGTTCTACGATTCACTGTTGACCGACGTGGCGGAAGAGAGTGAGTACGATCTCGTATCCGGTTACGGCTACGCGCTGGGCTACCTCGGCGGCGGCGTCCTGTTTGCCGTGAACGTCGCCATGGTTACGCGCCCGGCCTGGTTCGGGCTTGCCGGCACGGCCGAGGCTATCAGGTGGTCGTTCGTCAGCGTGGCTGTGTGGTGGATGCTCTTTACAGGCTTCACTCTTGTTCTGGTCCGCGAGCGCCCCACGACAGAGCCTTTACCGGCGATCGCGGCTATCCGCGCGGGCGCGCGCGAGTTACTGGGCACCATTCGCGCGTTGCGGAGCGAACGAACGCTGCTGTGGTTCCTGCTCGCGTACTGGTTCTATATCGATGGTGTGAACACGATCATCAAAATGGCCGTGGATTACGGTCTCTCGCTCGGATTGAAGCAGACGAGCCTCATCACGGCACTGCTGCTCGTGCAGTTCATTGGCTTTCCGGCTGCCCTCGCGTTCGGTTGGCTGGGCCAGAAGATCGGCGCCCGTGCCGGCATCCTCATTGGCATCGCCGTGTACACGGCAATCGCCGCGTACGCCTATTTTCTGAAAACCGAACGAGAATTCTTCGTGATGGCGCTGATCATCGGCCTCGTCCAGGGCGGCATCCAGTCCCTTTCCAGGTCGTTGTTCGGGCGTCTCGTGCCGGCCGGCAAGGCCGGCGAGTTCTTCGGGTTCTACAACCTGATGGGCAAGGCGGCGGCGATTCTCGGACCCACGCTCACGGGTGTGGTTGCGCTACTGTCGCATGATTCGCGGCTTGCGATCGTCTCGATCTCGATCCTGTTCGTCATCGGCGCGGTATTTCTCACGCGCGTGCAAGTGCCTGCCTCACCGGCGCTTGGCTAGCTGGCGCCCGGCCAGGCCGCCGGGTCCAACGCGTAGAATTTTCGCAGCTCGGCATAGAGGTGCGAGTGACGGCGCTGCATCTGGTGCGGCTGTTCGAAGAACGTCTCCGTCGCCACCGCGAAAGACTCTTCGAGATGCTCGGCGCCGTACGGGTCGATGAGGGTCGGCTCGCCCCGATCCACCGCCTCGCACAACTCTCTGTACTCCCGCTCCAGCACGGTGCGCCAGTGCTCGCCCGAACGAAGCCTCGAACGCGAAGATGCGGAAGTGAGGGCGCCGCCGACACTGTGATCGAGATAGTGTGCGAACTCGTGCAGCACGACATTGTAGGCTTCGCCCGCGTGTCCGCCGTCCTGCACGTCACGCCAGGAGAGGATGATCCGGGAAGTCTCGAACGTCTGACCCGAGAGCACTCGAGTGCCCTCCGTGACAACACCCGCGTCGTCTTCCTCTCTGTCTTCGACGACGAATTCGTCCGGATACAGCAGCACGCTGTGCAGCGAGTAAAACCCGCCTGACTGATGCCCAGCCACCAGCAGGCAGGCTTGCGCCGCGATGATCAGACGCATCTCATCCGTGATTTCAAGGCCCTGGCATCCGACGAATTCGACATCCAGCAGGAATTCTCGCACCAGCGGCTCCAGGCGCGACCGGAGCTCCGCGGGCATCTGTCGGTACAGAGGTACTCTGCCATGGAGCAGGCTGCGCCATTGCGCGGGGAACGGCTCTTGGATGCGATTCGATCTGCGACGCGTGCGGGCCGCATACCATCCTACGGCGATCATGAGGGCCACCGCACAGGCGGCTATCACGGTGCACTTCTGATTCGCAGACGCGCGACACCCTGTTCGAACGATGTGACTTCTCGAGAAGCAGGGTCGCGCGCGGATTCCCCAAATCGCAACTGTGCGTACTGTTCAAGCAGTACGCACACGGCTTCGGCGAGCTCAGGCCGACCCGCCGTCACGGCGTCGGCGTACGCACGAGGCCCTTGATGCGGCGCGCGCACGATTCCGGCCTTTGCGAGCTTGCGACACAGCCTGGAGTAGGCGCGGGCGAGCCGGTCCGGACGCGGGGAGGGCGCATCTTTGCCGACTTGCCACGCGATCCAAAGCAACCAACCGGTCAGCCCGGCGGCAAATAACCAGCCCAGGTGCTTCAGATCAGGGGCGTCGACGCCGAATTGCTGCAGGATATCCAGCTGCGCGTTGAAGTCGAACTTGACGAAGTGATCGTTCCACCACGCGTTCGTCGCGTCCCAGCGTTGCATCATCGCGGTGAGCCACGCAGACCCGCGAAGAATTCGCACGGGCGCGGAAACCGCGTTGGGGAGCAGATCCAGAATGCCTCGGGTGAGCCGCTCCGGTTCAACCACCGCAGTGGGGTCGACGCGCGTCCAACCGCGGCCCTCGAGCCAGACTTCCGCCCAGGCATGCGCGTCGGATTGACGCACCGTGAAGTAGCCGCCACTCGGGTTCCATTCGCCGCCCAGATAGCCTGCGACCACGTGCGCCGGCACACCGCCCGCACGCATCAGGGCTACGAAGGCAGACGCGAAGTGCTCGCAGAATCCGCTGCGGGTCGTGAAAAGAAACTCATCCACAGAGTTGCGGCCGAGGCGGGGCGGCGCCAACGTGTACTCGAATCCTCCCGTGCGCAGGAACTCCAGCACCGACGTGACGAATGCGCCGTCGGTAGCGGCGCGGGCACGCAGCTCCAGGGAAAGCGCTTTCGAACGCGTGTTGCGGTCAGCATGCCACGCGGTATCCCGTTGTCGTTCGAACCTCGAAAGCTCCGCCGTCGAGCGCACTGTTGTATAGGAGACCGCCGTATAGGTTGTTACCTCCACTACGGGCAGCGCTCCGATCAATTCATAGTCGCTCGTGAAGTACACCTTGGCATCCGGCTTCGCGTTGGGTGTGTCGAGAGCGAACCACCAGCGCTGCGAGCTCGGCTCGAGGGATATGCGGTATCGGTACGCGGGCCCCAGGTACTCAAGCCGCCGCTGACGAAAGAAGGAATCGAAATTCCGGCGCCAGGTGTAACCGTCGAAATCGTGCAGGACGAGGCCGCGCCAATAGCGCTCCTGCGGCGGCGGAGCCGGTCCGTCGAAGCGAGCGCGAAACGCGATGTCATAGGATGAAGTCAGCTCCGTGATGGCTCCCGGGCTCATGGTGTCGCTGAGCCCGGTGGTTGCGGCCTCGGAGCGGGGCAGAGCCCAGAAAGCACCCGGAAGGCGCGGAAAGAACAGGAAGAGCATGAGCGCCAGCGGCAAGGCGAGGAGCAGCGTGCGTCCGGCCAGCAGCAGTGCGCTTCGACCACCGAATCCGGTTGCCTTGGCCGGGGAACCTCGCACATCCGGTGCGTATGACACGACTGCGATGGCGCTGCAGGACAGCCAGACCTGTGCCAGATAAAACGGCACGCGCAGGAGGTCCTGGCTGGCAAGGCAGGCCGCCAGAAGCAGGAACATGGCGGCACCGACGACGATGAGCTCATCGCGGCGCGAACGAGTCTCCAGCAGCTTGCTGGCACCCATCAGGACGAGCAGGGCGGTCCCGGCATTCAGGCCGTTGAGAGTGCGAAAGCGGGCGAGCACGGCGCCAACCAGGAGCAACGCCAGCACACTTCGCAGGGCCGTTCCGGGCAGTCGCACGGACCGGATGGGGCGCGACGCGACGGCCAGCCGCCAAGCCACAAAAAGCGCGGCGGCGACCGGCACCCACAGCGGCACGCGGTCGATATTCAGCAGCACTCCGGCGCCGAACGAGGCTGAGACCCACAGCAGAGGCCACAGGGCTGTCGGTTGAGGGGATGCTGAGCTTTTCATGCCCCCGCACCGCGCAGACCATGAAGCGCCAATGCAGACAGGCAACGGTGCCTGTGCTCAGGTCCACGGTCCGGTGAAATTCGGATCGCGGGCAGCTCCAACCCGTATCTTTCCCCCTGCGTCTCCGCGTCCACGACCCAACGAGCCAGCTGCTCGAGTCGCACTTCGATCGCCAGGTGCGGCAGTTGCGCGAAACGGAACGTGCGCCATTCCCCGCTCGCCGAGCTGTATTCCTTGACCAGCAGGGGCGCCCCGCGGGCATACGCTTTCCAGTCGACTTGGCGAGGCGAATCGCCGTCGCGGAATGGGCGCAGACCGTACCATTCGTCCGCACCCGAGATCCCCATCGCGCGCCTCCCCGATTTGCGTCCGCTGTCGGAGGGCATCGGCAGGGAACCTTGCGGCCGCGGATACACGATCATCTCGAGAGGCGTATGTACCCAGCTCCAGGCACGAAACAGTCCGAAGGGGTGTGCCGTGCTCACTTTCAAGCGATCGATGGTGACGACGCCGCGCGAGGCGGTAGCGACAGGCAGGTCGACGCGGTGTTTGCCGAAGGCCGGCAGGTCCGCCGATCGGGTCGCTTCCGGCACGAGGGCCGCTTCGATCCGATAACGCACCGCGGACGTGGGGTTCTCGAAAGTCAGTTGCAGATGTCCGGTGCGGCGGGCGAAGGCCGGCGGCGCGGCGGCGGCCTGCAGGCAAGTGCCGACCAGGTTGCGGTGGCATTGATGCATCGTGACCAGGCCAAACCCCCCGAGCAGAAAGGTCAGGAACAGCGCGAAACTGTTGGCGTAGTTCAGGCCGGCAATCAGCATGAAGAACAGGAGGAGCGCAAACCCGACGCCGGCGCGCGTGGGAAGGAGATAGATTCGCCGCCGTTGCAGAACCAGCGGCAGAGCGTCCAGCCCCTGGCGGCGGCGTACCCAGCTCGCCGTCCGGCTTTGCAGCCAGCTTCTGAGGCGGGTAGCTCTCATCGGCATGAGATCTAGATCGGCACGGGAACCGTTCCCACGAGCTCGTTCGCAATGCTGCCGTCGCTCTGCGTTCCTGCCGGCTCGCGGCGCTCGAGCCGGTGCGAGACGACGGCCGGCACTACGGCCTGGATGTCTTCGGGTAGCACGGCTGAGCGGCCCGAAAGAAAACTCCAGGCTTGCGCGGCCCTGATAAGACCCTGGCCCGCACGCGGAGACAGTCCGATCTTCAGATCGGAGCGGTCTCGGGTCCGAGCAATCAGCGCCTGCGCATAGTCCAGAAGTGCGTCGGACACGTGCACGGCGCGCACGCTGTGTTGGATGCGGATGATCTCGTCCGGACCCAGAGCAGGTGGCATGTGTTGCAGGAGATCTCGGCGCTCGCCGCTTCGCAGGAGCTCACGCTCGTGCGCTGAGTCCGGATACCCAAGCGTGACGCGCATCAGGAATCTGTCGAGCTGGGATTCGGGCAACGAGAAGGTACCGAGCTGCTCGTGCGGGTTCTGCGTCGCGACGACGAAGAAGGGGTCGGGAAGGCGATAGGTCGTGACGTCGGCGCTTACCTGGCGCTCCTCCATCGCTTCGAGCAGCGCGCTTTGCGTCCGCGGACTGGCGCGATTCACCTCGTCCGCCAGCAGCAGCTGCGTGAAGATCGGACCTTTGCGGAAGTGGAATTGCTGACTGGCGCGATCGAAGACCGACACACCAATGATGTCGGAAGGCAGCAGGTCGCTCGTAAACTGCACGCGTTGCCATGCGAGCCCCAGTATGTGGGCGAGCGCGTGCGCGAGGGTGGTTTTCCCCACTCCGGGAACGTCCTCGATGAGCAGATGTCCCCGCGCCAGCAGACACGCGAGGCAGAGCCGCACCTGCACCGGCTTGCCGAGAATGATCGTCTCGAGCGATTCGATGGCTGTCAGCAGGCCCGGAGTCTTCTCGGCCGCGGTCTGCGCGTTCACGGCTTCAGCAGTCCGCGCACGCGCTCGAGCTGCGTCGTCAGACCCGACATCGCGTGTTCGAGCTCAGCCTCACGCTCTCGATCCTTTGCTACAACATCCTCCGGCGCGTTACGAACGAAATTCTCATTCGACAGCTTTGCGCGCGTCTTGCCGATGTCCTGCCGCGCCTTCGTCAGAAGTTTCGTCAGCCGCTCCGCTTCCGCGGCCGCATCGATCAGGCCGGCCATGGGCACGAGAATCGTCAACTCACCCACCAGAGCGGTGGCCGCCTGGGGAATCGTGGCGTCGCGCTCGAGAATGCCGATGCTCTCGAGTCCGGCGAGGCGATCCAGGTGGGGACGGAACAGCTCAGCACAGCGGCGGTCGTGCGCCGACGCGTCCTTGAACAGGACGGGTATTTTCCTCGAGGGAGCAATGTTCATTTCACCGCGAATCTGGCGCACCGCGAGAATCACGGATCTGACCCACGCAATCTCGCGCTCCGCTGCTTCGTCACGCGCGAAGTCGCCCGAAACCGGATATGGAGCCAGCATCACCGTCGGTCCGGATCGGCCGGCCGCGGGAGCGGCCCGCTGCCAGATCTCTTCCGTGATGAACGGCATCAACGGGTGCAATGCGCGCTGCAACGCCTCGAGGATTTCGATCAATGTCCGCCGCGTTCCGATTTTCGCTACCGCCGATGAGCTCTCGGACTGCAACACCGGCTTGGTGAGCTCGAGGTACCAGTCACAGAATTCGTACCACGTGAATTCGTAGAGTGCCGTCGCCGCATAATCGAACCGGTAGTCCCGCAACGCCGCCTCGACGTCACCGAGCATCCGGCCGAAGCGTGACCGAATCCAGCGGTCGGCCACGGACAGCTCCGAGGCCGCGCCGGTGGTGTGAGACGTTATCTCCTCGGTCTGTGCCAGGACGAATCGAGCCGCATTCCACAGTTTGTTGCAGAAGTTGCGATAGCCGGCCACGCGTCCCAAGTCGAAGCGAATGTCGCGGCTCGGAGAGGCGAGGGCCGCGAACGTGAATCGCAAGGCGTCCGTTCCGTGGGACTCGATGCCCTGCGGAAATTGCTTGCGCGTGGACTTCTCGATCGCGGCCGCGTGCTGCGGCTGCATCAAGCCCGTGGTCCGTTTGGCAACGAGGGACTCGAGATCGATGCCGTCCACGATGTCCAGAGGATCGAGCACGTTTCCCTTGGACTTCGACATCTTATCGCCGCGCTCATCGCGAATGAGCCCCGTGATGTAGACGTCCCGGAACGGCACGTCACCCATGAATTTCAACCCCATCATCATCATCCGTGCCACCCAAAAGAAGATGATGTCGAAACCTGTGATCAGAACGTTCGTCGGATAGAGCTTCGCCAGCTCGGGCGTCTGCGCGGGCCACCCCAGCGTGGAGAAGGGCCACAGCCCGGCGGAGAACCAGGTATCGAGCACATCCTCGTCCTGGCGTAACGTGACGCCCGGAGCCAGCGCATTTCGCGCGCGCGCGTCCGCCTCGCTCGTCCCGACATAGACGTTGCCAACCTCGTCATACCAGGCGGGAATGCGATGACCCCACCAGAGCTGGCGGCTGATGCACCAATCCTTGATATTGCGCATCCATTCGAAGTAAGTCTTCGCCCAGTTCTCCGGGACGAAGCGCGTGCGTCCCTGCTCGACCGCCTCGAGGGCCGGCTGCGCGAGCGGGGCGATCTTCACGTACCACTGGTCAGTGAGATAAGGCTCGACCACTGCGGTGCTGCGATCGCCGCGCGGGACTTTCAACCGATGTTTGTCCACTCGCTCGAGGAGGCCAGCTGCGTCCAGCTCGGCGACGATGCTCCGGCGAGCATCGAACCGGTCGAGCCCCTGGAAGCGCTCCGGCACGTTGCCATTCAGCGCCGCGCGCGGGGTGAAGATGTTGATCTGCGCCAGTCCGTGACGCAGTCCGATCTCGTAGTCGTTGAAATCGTGTGCGGGCGTGATCTTGACGACCCCGGAACCGAATGCCGGATCGACGTAGGCATCGGCAATGACCGGAATCGAGCGTCCGGCGAGCGGCAGTCGCACGGTTTTCCCAATCAGACTGCGGTAGCGCTCGTCATCGGGATTTACCGCGACCCCCGTGTCGCCGAGCATCGTTTCCGGACGCGTGGTGGCGACCACGACGTGCCCGGATCCGTCCTCCAACGGATAGCGAAAATGCCACAACCATCCATCTTCCTCTTCGCTCTCCACTTCCAGATCGGACAGTGCGGTGAGTAGAACGGGATCCCAGTTGACGAGGCGTTTACCGCGATAGATGAGCCCTTCGGCATGCAGCCGGACGAACACTTCGACGACCGCCCGCGACAACACCGGATCCATCGTGAACCGATCTCGGCTCCAGTCGACGGAATCCCCGAGGCGGCGCATCTGGGCCGTGATCGTTCCACCGGATTTTTCCTTCCACTGCCACACACGTTCCACGAACGCGTCGCGGCTCAGGTCCGTTCGCTTAACTCCCTGCGCGTTGAGCTGACGCTCGACGACCATCTGCGTCGCAATGCCGGCGTGGTCCGTTCCCGGCTGCCAGAGGGTGTAGTCACCGCGCATGCGGTGGTATCGGGTAAGAGCGTCCATGAGCGTGTGCTGGAACGCGTGCCCCATATGCAGCGTCCCGGTGACATTCGGGGGCGGGATCACGATGCAATAGGGCGCTCCCTCTCCGGAGGGGGCAAACCAGCCGTGAGACTCCCAGCGCTCGTATATCCGCCGTTCGATCTCGTGCGGCGCGTAGACTTTATCCATCGGTAGAGGGGTCGTGAGGACAGCGGACGATTATAACGATACCCGCTGAGCCTGGATGCTTGAGGCCTTCAGGCCCTCAAGCACTCAGGCCTTCAGGCCTTCAGGCCTTCAGGCCTTCAAGCCCTCAGGCCCTCAAGCCCTCAGATCCTCAGGCCGCGGCATCCCGGTCGAGGGCGTGATGGTCACAGGCCTTTTCGGGCTAGTCGCCGCCGATGTTATGTGACGCGGGCTGTACACCCTGGTCGCGATAGGCCTTGAAGCGCGCGCGCGCAGTCCGGCGCCGGCCTTCATTCCCGTCGACGATCTCGACGACACGCTTGGCCTGGCCGGCGCAGGCAGGCACCTCGTCGGCCAGATTGATGAGCACGTCGACCCCCCCGAAGGGGGCTGCGAGAACGCTGAGCAGAACGGGCGCCTCGGCGCTCGAGGCAGCAACCCCGAGAATCTCGTGCGGCACGAAGCTGCTGTCGCTGAACGTCCAGAGCATTTCGTCCAGCTGCCGGATCTCTGCGGCCTCCGAATGCCAGATCAGCACGCTCTGGTGGCCCAGGTACGCCTTCTCGGCAAGCTTGCAGGCGAGGCTCAGCCGAGCCTTTCCTGATGGGTCCTCGAGAATGTAGAAGTCCACGCGCAGCTCGCTCATGGCCGCGCGACTACCTTCTGACGCGACGGGCTGCAAGCAGCTTGCGACGCTCGAGCCGGCAGAAACGAATGTGCCTGCGTTTCCGATCGTGGCTCACGCCATTGCGCATCAGCGCGCGGCGCGATGGATAAGGAAGTCCGAGAGCAGCGGCGTCGGTCGCCCCGTGCTGCCTTTCTGCGCACCGCTCTGATAGGCGGTGCCCGCGACGTCGAGGTGCGCCCATTTCAGCCCCTGTGTGAACTTTCCCAGGAAAGCCGCGGCCGTGATCGCCCCACCTTCCCGACCGCCGATATTCGCAAAGTCAGCGAAATTGCTCTTCAGCTGTTCAGCGTACTCCTCCGTGAGCGGCAAATGCCAGGCGCGATCGTCAGCGCGAACCCCGGCGTCCACCAGCTCCTGGATGAGATCGTCATCGTTGCCCATGACGCCGGCGTGATGGTGTCCAAGTGCGACGACGCAAGCCCCCGTGAGCGTCGCAATATCCACAACGGCGCCTGGATGAAAACGCCTGGCGTAATGAAGTGCGTCGCAAAGAATGAGTCTGCCTTCGGCATCGGTGTTGAGGATTTCGACCGTCTGACCCGAGGCACTGGTGGCGATGTCGCCGGGCTTCACCGCGTGGCCACTCGGCATGTTCTCGACAGCGGCCACCAACCCCACGACTCGCATGGGAAGTCGCAGCTCTGCGACAAGGCTCATCGATGCGATGACGGCCGCGGCGCCGCTCATGTCGAACTTCATCTCATCCATCGCCGGAGGGTCCTTGAGTGAGATCCCACCCGAGTCGAACGTAACCCCCTTGCCAACAAGGACCACCGGAGGCTTGTCGGTCTTCCCGCCGCGGTGCTCGAGGACGATGAAGCGGGGTGGCTGATGACTGCCTTGGGCGACCGCCAGGAGGCAACCCATCTTCTCGCGTCGGATCGCGGCTTCATCCAGCACCTGGACCCGCAGCGATGCATGACGTTTCGCCAGCGCACGCGCCTGTTCGGCCAGATAAGTTGGCGTGCAGACGTTCGCGGGCAGGTTTGCCAGGTCACGCTGAACGCGTACGGCGGCGGCGACGGCGGCACCGTGTTCCAGGCCGCGGGTGGCCGCTTCCACCCCCGTCTTGCGGACCGGCCCCGCAAGCACTCTCTGCAGCGCCGGCGGCTTGGGTTTCTTGGCCGTCTTCAGATCGTTGGTGCGGTACAGCGTGCTGCCGACGATCTCGGCAACGGCCCTGCCCAGGTAGTAGTCGTCGAGGTCCTTCGCGTTCGGCCTCTCGATCGCGATTGCAACACTCGCAATACGGGTGCGCGCGAGCGTACTCACGGCCGCACTGAGCGCCTTGCGCCACGTCCGGCGGTTCAGCCCCTTCTTCGCGCCGAGTCCGGTGAGCAGGACACGCGTAGCCTCCAAGCCCGGCAAGTCGGTGACCAGCAGCGTCTCGCCCGCGCGACCGGAGAAATCTCCCCGTGCGAGCAGCTTCTTCAGCCGTCCACCCGCCGCGGAATCGATGGCTTGGGACTCTCCGCCCAGCTCGCCTTCTTCGAAGAGCCCGAGGACGAGGCAGTCCACACCGAGTGTCGCCAGGCCGCGGGTCCAGACCTCGAAATGCATGCCTCTCCCCTTATTTCACTGCAAAAAGTCGCCTGCGGCGCTTTTTTGCTCGCCGGGCAAAAGGCGTGGCTTTTGCCCGCCTCATTCACTGCAAAAAGTCGCCTTCGCCCCCGGCTGGGCCGGCGCTTTTTGCTCACCGGGCAAAGGGCGCGGCCTTTGCCCGGCTCATTCATTGCAAAAAGTCGCCTCCGGCCCTTTTTGTTCGCCGGGGCAAAAGGCGTGGTTTCCCCCGCCTCATCCATTGCAAACAGTCCCTTCGGGCCCC
>FTEW01000510.1_pt1 | contig 37654 bp, 29 predicted proteins | sample 1640301 | NCBI WGS metagenome assembly FTEW01 (sample SAMEA3914816, study PRJEB12502) | metagenome | biome: forest; material: soil | place: USA | collected 2011-09-16 | depth 0.3 m
AGTCTCGGTGGCCTGCCTCCGGATTCCGTGGTCGAGAAGGAGTCTCATATCCTGCGCGATAGTCAGCGGGTCATCGAGAGCTATCACGACAACTCGCCGTATGCGATGACTCGGATAACGCTCGCGCCCTGCTCACCATTTTCCGTGTCCCGCGACCTTATGCGCGAATCCGCCGTACTGGCTCGAAGCTATTCGGGCGTGCGCCTCCACACGCATCTTGCAGAAGGCAAGTCCGACGTCGACTACAGCATGGAGAAATTCGGTCTATCACCGGGGGATTACGCTGAATCGCTGGGCTGGCTCGGTTCGGACGTCTGGCACGCACATTGCGTCTGGCTGACGGACGCCTCGATCCAGAGACTCGGCGACACCGGGACCGGTGTCGCGCATTGCCCCTGCAGCAATATGCGCTTGGGAAGCGGAATCGCGCCGATAGGTAAGATGCGCACCGCCGGCGTGCCGGTTGGAATCGGAGCGGATGGTGCAGCGTCGAATGACTCGACGAATCTGTTCCACGAAGCGCGGCAGGCGCTTTTATTGGCGCGCGTCCTCGAGCAGAACGCGGGAGCGATCACCGCGCGAGAAGCACTTGAGATAGCGACCCTCGGGGGAGCCAGAGTCCTCGGACGAGATGACATCGGTTGTATCGCGCCGGGCATGGCGGCGGATCTGATCGCGATCGATCTGGATCGCGCCTCGTTCGCGGGGGCGATCCACGATCCGGTGGCGGCACTGGTACTTTGTGAGGTCAACTCCGTGGACTACAGCTTTATCGACGGACGCAGGGTCGTCGATCAGGGACATCTCACGACCGCGGACGTCCCCGTCCTGCGCGAGCAGATCAATCGCCTCGGCGCCGCGATGGCACGTGGGTGAGTGCGGGACTCGCAAGTGATCGCGGCGCGGTGGCCGCGCGCGAGGTGAAAAGGAGATCGAGTTGAGACGCTTCATGGCAGCTCTGTTGAAATGTGGGATCGGGGGTCTGTTGGTGCCGTTAACCGCGGTAGTGCGGGGAGCGGAGGCGCCGCCGACGCCGGTCCACTACACTGCCAGCGACAGCATTGTTGTTCTGGGCGCGGTACCGCAGGAGATCACCGTGTTTACCGACGCGATGGGTCATCCACCCAAAAGCGAGCTATGGGGAATTCCGTACTACCGCGGCACGATCTCGGGAAAGAAAGTCGTCGTGGCCGTCACCGGAATCGGCAAAACCTTTACCGGTATGACAACCACCTTGTTCATTACGGAATTCAAGCCGCGGCTGGTGTTGAGGAGCGGTGGCGTCGTGCGGCGATTTCACGGCGGGTCCCCACGTGCAGCGACCTCACAGCGGGTCCACGTGCAGCGACCTCACGGCGGGTCCACGTGCGGCGATCTCACAGCGGTCCGCGGGCACACGACCCCCATCTTGACGACAAGGGCGCTGCGGAGGCGGGAGCAGCCGCTGCGGCCCATGCAAGTGCGGACAGAGCGAAGGTTCGGAACGCTGCTCGAATCGTTACTGGATGCATAGCCGATAGTGCTTGCAGGTGAACGAGTAGCTGATGGGGTGTACGTCCTTGAGGGCGGCCCAGCCGTTCTTCTGAAAGCGCTGTGCGAAGGCCTGTACGCGCTGTTCGTAGGCGCCGAGCAGCCGTTGCTTCGCCGGCTCGTCGAGGAACGCATGCTTCAGGGAATCCCTCCCCAGCCGTACCAGCTCCTCCCAGGAGAGATTGAACTCGTGCACGGCGACGTAGTACTCGTCGGTCATGTTCGAATCGTACATGCCCCGATCGTCGGTCCCGAGGGCGACCGGAATGCCCGTGCGCAAGTACTCCGGAAACGGGTGCTGGGAGAAATCGGCGACGTACTCCAGAAGTAGATTGCTGATCAGGTTGACCTCGACCAGATAGGGCCCGTTGCGCAGCAGCAGCATCGTCTGCGGATCGGAGATCAGGTTGACGCCGTGTCCTATCCGCATCGCCCCCAGCAACAGGGTGTCGCGGATGTGGAAGTCCGGCTCGTCTGTTTCGCCTGCGTGTATGGACAGGTTGATGTCCGGGTAGTGCTTGCGCAGCTCGCGCAGCACCGGCAGAAAACGCAGTGGGTACCCCTTGCCGTTGTCCTCGCGGCCGACCATGTTGATGCCGACAAAGAGATCACGGTAACGGTCATTGAGCGCGTAGAGCTCGCGCAGACGCTGTTCCGCGGTCGGGCCGAACCGCAGCAGTGCATTCTGAAACCGCACTTCCACGCCGGTCGCCTTCGCCTCCTTGGTGGCCAGACATCGGCGATACGTATCCGCGACCTCATCGTTGGGGATCGCGGAGCCATCCGCCTTGCGGAAGCCGTCGACTTCCGTCTGCGTCTCCAGATAGACGACGCCTTCCCTGCCGAACGCCTCCATGTTGCGATGGAGAATGTCGCAGACCAGGTCGGGGTTGTGCAGCAAGGCATCAATGCGTCGCCACTGCGCTTCGAAGAACTCCGCCCGGCCTTCCTGTGGGGTATCCAGCCGCAGGCTGTTGAGCCAGGCCGTGCGTTCGCGGGCGTCAAGAGCCTGGAGCCGCTTGTATTCGGACTTCTGGCAGGCATCGAGCTGTGCGTACTCGTCGGCCTGGAGGTTCTTGAAGAGCAGCAGGTACGGATTGGCGCCGAACTCATCGCTGCCGTAGTCGACGCAGTTCTGGATGCGCACCTTGGTGTAGTAGATATAGCCGTGTGCCTCGGCGGCGAGAGCCGCGGACCAGAGCCACTCGGAGCGCGCCGCGCCGCCTAGGTGGTTGTGAAGATCCCCGCCCTTGGGTAGAGCGTATAGAAAGGTGTACAGCTGCGCGGGCGTGGCCGCGGCTTTCACATCCTCGAACCAGCGCTCCGCGGCGGTGGCGAGCGAGACAGGGCCGAACACAGCCAGCAGGCAGAAGAGGATCGGGCGGCGAAATCGCATGACTATCATAACCTCGAAGAGCCATCGGACGTGAGTTGAGCGGTTCTTGAACGAGTCAGTGTGTCGGTGGCGGTGACCGGAGCACTTCCGCCGGGCACGTCGACTGCGGGGACTGCCGTCATGAAGGTGACTCCGGCGAGTCCGCCGAGTCATCGACCAGGGCAGCCAGACGAAAGCCCGCGATCTTTTCGATCTCCCGCAAGGCCACGGCGCGCTCGCCCTCCAGAGTATTTCCAATCCGACTCTCGAGGGCCGCGATCACGGACGTCCGGCTGTGGCCTTTGACGGCGAGAACGAAGGGGAAGCCGAACTTCTTCGAATAGACGGCGTTGCAGGTCAGCAACCGGGAGAACTCCTCAGGAGTGCAGTCCGCAAGTCCCGCTCCCTGCTGCTCGCTGGTCGATTCCGGCGTGAGCTCACCGCGAACGGCCGCTCGCCCTGCGAGCTCCGGGTGCGAGCGGATGAGTCTCAGTTGCTCATCGCCACCAGCTCGCTCGACCGCCGCACACATCGCCTCGTGCAGGTGACGTTGCGATCTGAACGGGCGCTGCGCTGCGACTCGCTCCGCGACCCAGGGCGAGCGCTCGAAAATACCGGATAGCGCCTCGATGAAGCGCGGCGCAGGCATCGAGTTGAGTTGCTGCAGCAAGATCACGAGGGTGGCCGTATGCGAAAGCCCGACGGATTGACCACAACTTTCACCGAGTATCGCGTCCGGTTGCCCGCGCTCTTGCAGTCGTATGCACCTGGCGGCCCAGCACATAAGTACGGGAGACTGCTCTGTCGTCGGCAAGTCCCATCAGCACCAGCAGTTTCTCGGCAAGCGTGCACGATTGAGCGGTTCGCCGCGCGATCAACTCGGTGGCTTTCAGATCCAGCCGGATGAAATCGGCCTCGGCGCCGATCCTGAAGCTGCCAACCCGCTGCTCGAGTCCGAGTGCGAGCGAGGCGCCGAGCGTCGCGAGGTAGAAGGCGCGCAAAGGCGGCAGGGACTGACCTGAGAGCTGCGCGACCTTGTACGCATCGCCCAGAGTCCGGAGCATGCTGAAGCTGTTGCCGCCGCCCACGTCGGTGGCAATCGAGAATTGCAGGCCGGCCGAATCAGTGGCGGCGATGTCGAATAATCCGCTGCCGAGATACAGATTGGAGGATGGACAGAATGCCGCGGCTGCCCCGGATTGCGCCATGCGAAGGCGGTCAGTGCTGTCCAGGTAGATGCAGTGGGCATACACGGACCGGTTGCGCACCAACCCGTAACTGTCGTAGACGTCAAGATAACTGCGCGCGTCCGGGAACAGCCGTTTGACCCAGTCCACCTCATCACGAGTCTCCGCAACATGGCTTTGGATGCAGGCGTCCGGGAAATCATTCGCCAGCCGGCCGGCACTCTCGAGCTGCGCCGGGGAAGAGGTTGCCGCGAAGCGGGGTGTGATCGCGTACTGCAGTCGCTCATGGCCGTGCCACTTCTCGAGCAGCTCTCGGGACTCCTGTTCGCCCACCGATGGAGTATCGCGCAGATAGTCCGGACAGTTGCGATCCATCAGCACCTTGCCGGCGATCATCCGCATGCCGCGCTGCGCCGCGGCCTGGAAAAACGCCTCGACGGACGCCTTATGGACGGTACAGAAGACCAGTGCGGTGGTTGTGCCGTTACGTACCAGCTCATCGAGAAAGAAGTGGGCCGTCGCGCGCCCGTAGTCGACATCGGAGAAGGCGCGCTCGGCGGGAAAGGTGTGATTCTCCAGCCATTCGAGCAGGTTCCGTCCGCCGGAACCGATCACATCGGTCTGCGGGAAGTGGATGTGCGTATCGATGAAACCCGGCAGGAGGATGTCGTCGCCGTGGTCGATGATCTCGAGGTCTGGCGGAAGTCTGGGGAGCAGCTCCCGCGCCGGACCCAGTGCCGCGATCCGGCCCTGCTCGACCAGCAAAAGGCCGTCTTCGAAGAACTCGAAACTGCTGGGATCTGACTGTGCGCCGGGATCCGAGAGGAAATGCAATATGGCCCCCCGATGGCCGCGGCGGGATGGAGTGGCGTCAGGGAGTGATCCCGCGACGTCTGCGCCCGATGCGGTGATGTCAGTGAGCGGCGCCACGCTGGACCCATGCGAGTAACTCAGCTCGCTCGTCTTCTGTAATCCCCGTGAGATTGCCGACGGGCATGGCGCGTGTGGCTATTTGTTGGCCCATCTGTGTCGCGTGCGCCCGGATGTGTTCCGGTGTATCGAGCAACACGCCGTTTGGCGGAGCCGCGAACCCTGGTTGGGTCGGCGTCGCCGAGTGACAGCTTTGGCATCGTTGCTCGATGATCGCCTGTATCCGAACGAAGCCTGCGGAGGGTGACAATGCTGTCGTGCGCGCCTCCGGAGAATGTATCGGCGTCAGAGCGAAGGCAACGCATACGAGAATCAGTACACCCAATACTGCCGTGAGCGGCGACGTGTGGCCATTGCGCTCGTGGGCCTTGTGGCGCAACACGAAGTACTGCCGGATGCACAGACCGGCGGCGCTCATCGCTATCAGCACGAGCCAGTTCAGCCGTGCTCCGAAGGTCATCGCATAGTGATTGCTGATCATCACGAACAGCACGGGAAGGGTGAAGTAGGTGTTGTGCGTCGATCTCAGCTTGCCCGCGAGGCCGTGCCTGGGATCAGGCTCACGGCCCTCCTGTTTGGCACGCACCAGCTCGCGCTGACCCGGGATGATGACGAAGAACACGTTCGCCACCATCAGGGTGCCCAGCATCGAGCCGAATTCGATGTAGGCGCCGCGGCCGCTGAAGAGGTGGCACAGGACCCACGCGGCCGCGGACAGGAGGACCGCGAGTAACGCACCGAGCACGCGCCCGTCGCGGCCGAGTCGGGATCTGCACAGGGCGTCGTAGATCAGCCAGCCGGCGATGAGGAATGCAAGGCCGATGCCGATGGCGGTGGGTTTGGACAGGGCGGCCACTGAAGGGTCGATCAGGTAGGCTTCCGCCTGGCCGTAGTAGAGAAGGCCGAGCAGGAAGAAGCCCGACAGGAATGTCGCGTACGCCTCCCAGTAGAACCAGTGGAGTGAGGGCGGAAGTAGCGGTGGGGCAACCCGATACTTGTGCGAGTTGTAGAAACCACCGCCGTGCACGGCCCACAGCTCGCCTGCGACTCCTTGGTTCGCTAGCGCCTCGTCGGACGGTGGAACGAGGTGATTGTCCAGCCAGATGAAATAAAATGACGATCCGATCCAGGCGATGCCGGCCGTCAGGTGCAGCCACCGTCCCAGCAGGCTCAGCCAATCGAGCAGGTAGGCGCTCACGGAGAGACTCGCTCAGGCATCGGGGTGAAAGCTCCTTCCCAGGGAGGCCGGCTGGTTCAGCCGGATCGTGGCCGGATCGCGGCAGATGATCACGAGCACGATGATTGTCGCCGCATACGGCAGCATGGAGAGGAATTCGCTCGGAACGTTGAGGCCGAACCCCTGCGCGTACAGCTGTAGTACCGTGACGGCGCCAAACAGGTATGCCCCCAGCAGTACCCGGAGCGGCTTCCAGGTCGCGAATACCACGAGCGCCAGTGCTATCCAGCCTCTACCGGCACTCATTCCCTCCACCCACATGGGCGTGAGCGCGGTAGACAGATAGGCGCCCGCGATGCCGCTCATGGCTCCCCCGAAAGCTACTGCTAGGTAGCGGATGGCGATGACGCTCTGGCCAAGCGAATGCGCCACAGTGGGGGATTCGCCGACCGCCCGCAGCAGCAGTCCTGCGCGTGTGCGCTTCAGAAATCCATCGACGGCAAAATAAAGTGCGATCGAACCGTAGACCAACACGTCGAGCCGAAACAGCGCCCCCACCACCGGCAGAGCGCTCAGCCACGGAATGACCAGAGGCGTGATGGCGCGGATGGGCAAGCCGGCAAAGTGTCGCCCGATAAAGGCACTCAGGCCGATCCCGAACAGCGTCAGGGCGAGTCCCGTGGCAACCTGATTCGCCTGCAGGGTGAGCGTGAGAAATGCGAATAACAGCGCCAGGAGTGTCGAGGCGGCCATGGCTGCCGCAAACCCGAGCAGCAGGCTGCCGGTGCTGACCCCGACCGCGAACGCCGCGAGCGCCCCGATCAGCATCATCCCTTCGACTCCGAGGTTGAGAACTCCGGACCGCTCGACCACGAGCTCGCCCAGGGCGGCGTAGATCAGTGGAGTCGCAGCCACCAGCGTGCTGGTCAGGATCGGAGTCAACTGGTCGGCGTTCATCGTGCGGGCCGTTCAGGCCGGAGGCCTGATGATTTCAGCGCTGACCGCGTGCCTCGTCGACACCGGTTCCCGGGATACGCGGCGCCAGCGAAAGTCGACGAACAGATCGGCGGCGAGGAGGTAAAACAGCAGCGTCCCCTGGAACAAGCCGGTGACGGCAGACGGCAGTTGCAGCTCCAGCTGCACCGACTCTCCTCCGAGGTAGAGGAGCGACATCAGAAGCGAGGACAGCACAATCCCGACAGGATGCAGCCGCCCGACGAATGCCACGATGATCGCCGCGAACCCATAACCCGGGGAGATGGTCGGCTGCAGCCGCCCGATGGGTCCGGCCACTTCGCAGAGGCCGGCAAGCCCGGCGGTAGCCCCACTCAGGAGCAGCGCCAGCCAGATGTTGCGCTTGATTCCGAAGCCGGCGTAGGCCGCAGCGGCGGGAGCGAGACCGGTGACCAACAGCCGGTAGCCGGCGAAGGTTTTGGCGGAGAAGAACCAGGACAGAGCAGCCAGGGCGACGGCTATTACGATGCCGATGTTCGCGCGCGCTCCGTCGAACAGCACGGGCAGCAGCAGGTTGTCCTCGAACACCCTTGACTGCGGAAAATTGAAGCCGGCCGGATCGCGCCACGGACCTCGCACCAGCCACGCGAGGAACAGCTGCGCGATATAGACAAGCATTAGACTGACCAGTATTTCGCTCGTGTGAAACCGGGTCCGCAGCAGCGCGGGAATCGCGGCCCAAGCCATGCCGCCCAGTGCGCCGGCGAACAGCATGAAGGGAATCGTCATCGGACCGAGCGCATGCCCCCAGAACAGCGCGACGCCGCCGCCGGTGATCGCTCCAATCGTGAATTGGCCCTCGGCGCCGATGTTCCAGACGTTGGATTTGAATCCAAGCGCCAGGCCCACGGCGCAGAGCATGAGCGGCGTCGCCTTGAGCAGCAGCTCACCCAGTCCGTAGATGGAGGTCACTGGCGCGACAAAGTAGGTATACAGGGCCTCCAGGGGACTCCTGCCGAGCAATGCGAAGGCGATGAAGCCGGTGACCAGCATGGCTGCCACGGCGATCGCCGGTGCGGCAAGACGCATGGTCGCGGACGGCCGCGGACGCCTCTCGAGCCGCCAGGGCCACTCAAGCATCGAGACGCGCCTTTGCCGTGCCTGACTGGCCGGGCGAGGTATGGCTAGTGCTTCCGGCCATGAGGGCTCCCACACTCTCGCGCGTCAGCTCGGAGCTGCCCACCGCTTCCGACAGCCGGCCCCCCGCGAGGACGGCGATGCGGTCGCAGATCAGAAACAGCTCGTCCAACTCTTCGGAGACAACTAGGAGCGCCACGCCACGGTCGCGCAGATCGATCAGCGACTGCCGGATCAGCTGCGCCGCACTCACATCCACTCCCCAGGTCGGCTGCGCAACGATCATCAACGTCGGCGCCAGTCTTACTTCACGTCCCACGATGAATTTCTGAAGATTCCCGCCCGACAGAGTCTGGGCTGTGGAATGCTCATCCGCACCCCTGACCTGAAATTCGGAGATCGTTGCGCGGGCGAACTCGCGTGTAGCGGCCGCGCGAACGATTCCCCCTCTCACCATGCCCACGCGCGCGCCAGTCAACACCGAATTTTGCGCGAGGCTCATCGCCGGCACGGCGCCGCGCCCCAGTCGATCCTCCGGAACGAATGTGAGACCCAGTGCGCGGCGTTGTGCCGGACCGAATCCCCCGACGGATGTTCCGCCTATTCGGATCTTGCCGCGCGTACCGGCGGATCGCTCGCCCGAGAGTGCCGACAGCAACTCCGTCTGTCCGTTACCGGAAACCCCCGCGATACCGACGATCTCACCCTCGCGGACCTGCAGATTGATGGCGTCCAGGTTCGTTCCGAAGGGGTCCTCGGAAGCCTGTGAGAAGTCGGTCAGCTCCAGGCGGACCGATCCGGTGGGGCGGGCGCGCAGCCGGCACTCCTTGATTTCACTTCCGACCATCAAGAGAGCCAGGCTCGCCTGGGTCTCGACGCGCGGGTCGACCGTTCCGCTCACCTTGCCGCCGCGCAGCACGGTCGCCGTGTCGCAGAGAGACCTTATCTCGTCCAGCTTGTGACTGATGTAAAGGATGCTGACGCCCTCGCTGGCAAGGCGCCGAAGCGTCTCGAACAGTTTGAGCACGGCCTGTGGCGTCAGGACTGACGTTGGCTCGTCCATAATCAGAAGCCGCGGAGACTGCAATAAGCAGCGCACGATCTCGACCCGTTGACGTTCCCCGACGGACATACCGTGAACGAGCCTGTGCGGCTCTACGGGTAAGCCGTAGTGCTGCGAGACTTTATGGATCCGGGCCGCGAGCGCCACCGGCTCGGTCCGCTCGTCCAGCGCGAGCGAGATGTTCTCGTTCACGGTGAGAGTCTCGAACAGCGAGAAGTGTTGAAACACCATGCCGATCCCGTGACGTCGTGCCTCGGCCGGGCTGGAAAACTCTGCGGGCGCGCCGTTCCACTCGATCGATCCCTCATCGGGTCTGGTGAGTCCGTACACGATCTTCATCAACGTGCTCTTGCCGGCGCCATTCTCGCCGAGCAACGCGTGAATCTCTCCGACCCGTACGGTCAGGTCGACGCCGTCGTTTGCCACTACTGTGGGATAGCGCTTGGTGATTCCGCGCAAAACCAATCTGGGTGGCATGTCCGAGAGCCGGTCGATCATGACCGCGCCTTGGGCGTCGACGCGCAGTTTTGACAGCCGCTATCGGCACAGTCCCCTTCGGTGTCCGTCGAGCTATCGGGGGGCGGTTGCTTGTTCGTACGGTGATCCGGAGAGAGTCCTTGGAGCAGCTGCGCGGCTACCGCTACGGCAATTGCGGCCGGCGATTTGCTGTCGATGCCTTCCACACCAATCGGGCATACCAGGCGTGCAATCGCCGCCGATGAAATCCCATCCCGTGACAACCGTGAGCGAAAGCGAGCGCCCTTACTCTTGGAGCCAATCAGTCCCAGCCATACGAAGTCGTCTCGCTCGAGAATTGCATGACACAGTGCGTAGTCCAGTGCGTGATCATGGGTCATCACGAGAAAGCGTGTTCCACGAGGCGCCGTCCTCAAGGTTTCCAACGGTGATTGCGAGTGCAGCGACCGGACATTGCAGGGCAAGTCCGCAGGTAGCATTTGTGCGCGCTCGTCGATCCAGGTGATCTCGAAGGGAAGCTCTGTCAGCACGCGGACGAGCGCTTGGCCGACGTGACCGGCTCCATACAGCCAGAGCCTCGTGGATGCGACTTCGATCCGCTCGACCAGAAGAGCGTCAGTGGCGGCCGCGAAGAATCGAAGGCGTGGCTTCCCATTCGTCCGCTTCGGCTTCGCAACTCGCGCCTTTGCCTCGGTTTCGCGCAACTCGACACTGTCGGGCGAGAGAAGCCGGCGCTCCACCGCGCCACCCACGAGCTCCGTTGCGAGATACGCCGTGACGCCGCGGGACATGGCATGCGCGACGGCTCGCAACAGTGGCACATCCGCGGCCGTGAAGCGCTCCAGCCAGACCTGGACGACCCCGCCGCAGCATTGACCGAGATCCGGACCCAGGGTCAGATGCCGGATGCACACGGAGACCTCTGAATTCTCGCGGAGCAAGAGCGCGCGAGCGGCTTGAGTCGCCTGCCACTCCAGGCGGCCGCCACCAATGGTTCCGACGCAGCCGTTCGGTAACACCAGCATGCAGGCACCCGCTTCGCGGGGCGCGGATCCACGCACTTCGGCTATCACGATCCGGACGACCGTTGGCTCGCTCTGCAGGATCTGAAACAGCGTTTGCGGCCATTCGCCGCCAAGCGAACGGAGCCAGCTCGAGGCCGCGCCTGCGGCCCCGGTTCTGGCGCCGCCGGTGAATTTCGAAAGCGCGGCGCTCATGGCGAGGGCTCCGCCCGGGTCGCCGCAGCAAGGGACACCGCAGGCCCAGGCCGCAGGGCGTTGAGCGCTCGTAAAACCGCTTCCGGTGTCGCCGGCGCGCTCAGTTGCGGCAACGCCCGCGGCCCCCCGCACGCGGCGCACGCGTCGCGAATTGCAAAGAATGCCGACATCGCCAGCATGAGTGGCGGCTCACCGACGGCCTTGGAGCGATAGATCGTCTCCTCACGATTCGGAGCGCCCTGGAAGAATCGGACCGTGGCGTGCTCCGGCCAGTCGTGGGCGGTTGGAATCTTGTAGGTCGAGGGCGCATGCGTCTGCAGTTGCCCCTTCTGGTTCCACCACAGCTCCTCGGACGTCAGCCAGCCGAGGCCTTGCAGGAAGCCACCCTCGATCTGTCCACGATCGATCGCGGGATTGAGCGAGTTACCGACATCGTGGAGGATGTCGAGACGCGACAGCACCGTCTCGCCCGTCAGCGTGTCCAGCGCCACTTCGGCGACCGCCGCGCCGTAGGCAAAGTAGTAGAACGGATGGCCTCGTAACGTCGCCTTGTCCCAGTGGATCTTGGGAGTTCGATAAAAGCCGGTCGAGGACAGCGGGATGCGGGCCGTGTAGGCGGCTCGCACGAAATCTTCGAACGAGACGCTTTCCCGACCGAGGTGTACCCGGCCGCCCGCAAAGCGGACCTCATCCGGCTTGAGGCCGCGGGAGTCGCACGCAAAATCCACCAGTCGCTGCCGGATGGTCCGCACCGCGGCCTGCGCGGCCATCCCGTTCAGATCCGAGCCGGAGGACGCGGCGGTAGCGGAAGTATTCGGCACCTTGCTCGTGTCCGCGGCGGATACGCGAATGGCCGTAAGGGGAAGGCCCAATTCCGCCGCAACGACCTGGGCCACCTTGACGTGCAGGCCCTGGCCCATCTCCGTGCCACCGTGATTCAACAGTACGGTGCCGTCGGTATAGACGTTGACCAACGCTCCGGCCTGGTTGAACTGGGTTGCGGTAAACGAAATGCCGAATTTCACCGGCGTCAACGCCAGTCCGCGCTTGATGATGGGACTGGTGCGGTTCCATTCGGCCGCGGCCAGGCGTCGCTCGCGATAGGCACTATCGATTTCGAGCCGGGCCACCAGGTCGTGGATAATGTTGTCCTCAATAGTCTGTCCGTAGTGGGTGATGTTGCGATCCCGCACGCCGTAGAAGTTCGCGCGTCGAACGTCCAACGGATCCATGGCCAGAGTACGCGCGATATCGTCCAGCACGCGCTCGATGACCATCATCCCCTGCGGCCCGCCGAAACCACGGAAGGCGGTGTTGGAAACCGTGTGCGTCTTGCACCGATGCGAGGCGATCCCCACGTGGTCGAGAAAATACGCGTTGTCGAGATGGTATACCGCCCGATCATTGACCGGACCGGACAGATCCGCCGAATAGCCGCACCGCGAGGCCAGCATGACGGTCAAGGCGAGTACTTTGCCCCGCGCGTCGAACCCGACGTCGTAGTCGGCGAGGAAGTCATGTCGCTTACCCGTCATGATCATGTCGAGGTCACGATCGAGTCGCAGCTTCACCGGTCTAGCCGTCTTGCGTGCCAACACTGCGGCCGCTGCGGCGAGGAGGGCAGGTTGACTCTCTTTTCCACCGAATCCGCCGCCCATGCGGCGGCACCGGACGGTGACACTGTGCAACGGAAGGCGCAACGCATGCGCAACTATGTGCTGTAGTTCCGTTGGGTGTTGGGTGGAACTATGCACGAGCATCGCACCGTCTTCCTGCGGAAGGGCGATAGCGATCTGGCCTTCGAGATAGAAATGATCCTGACCTCCGGTGACGACCGTGCCCTGGAGGCGATGAGGCGCGGACACGAGTATTGCCTGGGGCTCGCCGCGGACGAGGTGTCGGCTGGGCAGGACGTAGCTCTCGGCCTCGAGCGCCGAACGAATGTCGAGGATCGCCGGCAGCTCTTCGTAGGCAATACGCGCTTTCAGCACCGCCTTGCGCGCCGCACGCTCGGAGGTGGCCGCGACCGCGAAGACCGGCTGGCCGGCGTACTGAACCAACGTATCCGCGAAGATCGGATCATCGTGCACGGAGCCGCCATAATTATTCTCGCCGGGGATGTCGCTTGGACGTGCGACGGCGATGACACCCGGACTTTCGAGCACGGCGCTCAGATCCAGGGACGTTATCCGGCCGTGCGCTATGGCGCTGAATCCGAAGGCCGCATCCAGAGCGTTTGACGGCAGCGGAATATCGTCACAGTAGAGCGCTTCACCCGTTACGTGCAGATGCGCGCTGTCGTGGGGATGCGGCTCACCCACTGCGCCGGCTGCGACATTGGCGGCCGCGGGATGCGCGGGCTTCTGCCTGGCGCTCACCTTGCTGCCTCCACTCCCGCATGCGTCGCGATGCGCAGTTGCCGTTCTGGAGTTGAATACTGAAGATGAAAACGTCGCAGCAGGTTGCCCGCCGCCTGAAGGCGATACGCGCTAGTGGCGCGCATGTCTGTCAGAGGCCTGAAGTCCGTATCCAGAAGCTTCACGGCACCCTCAAACGTCGCTTCCGACCAGGGTCGTCCGACGAGCGCGGCCTCGGCCCCGGAGGCACGCGTGGGGATGGCGGCCATTCCACCGAACGCCAGGTGCGCCGCAACGATCCGGCGATCCTCGATGTGCACGGCGAACCCCGCGCAGACAGCGGAGATATCCTGGTCGAAACGCTTGCCGAGCTTGTAGCTTGCGAACAGAGTTCCGGGTTTCGGCGGCGGTACGCGGACGCCGACAATGAATTCACCCGGCGCCAGATCCTTCTTTCGGTATCCCAGGTAAAAGCTCTCGAGCGACACTCGGCGCTGACGCGCGCCACAGCGCAGATCGAGCTCGGTTCCCAACGCCATCAGGGCCGGCATGGAGTCGCCGATGGGGGAGCCGTTGGCGATGTTGCCGCAGAGCGTGCCCGAGTTGCAGACCGGCGGTGATGCGAAGCGGCGGGCCTGCTCTGCGAGTCCCGGATGCGCGGCTACCAATGCCGGCCACGCGGCGCTCAGCGGAACCGCCGCTCCGATCCAAAGCCCGTCCGGGCCGGTGCGGATCTGTTGCAGCTCGGGAACATCGCCGAGGTAGACGATGGGCGCCACCTCTTGCAGCTGCTTGGTCACCCACAGGCCGATATCGGTCCCCCCCGCCAACATGAGCGAATCCGGCGAGGCTTGCAGCTCCGCCGCCAGCTCTTCGAGACTGCGCGGAGCGCAGTAACCTGGGAATCGCAGCGCCGAATCCCTGGAGGTTCTGCGCAGCGCCCGCAGCGCCTCGACGTGGGACGCAGACTGTGCCGCGTCGCGACTCCAACGCTCGGGAGCAGGATAATCCGACATGCGGGCGCCGGCGTCGATGATCGGTCGATATCCCGTGCAACGGCACAGATTGCCCGACAGCGCTCGAACGATCTCAGCGCGCGTGGGAGAGGCATGATCCAGGTACAACGCAAACAGCGACATCACGAAACCTGGCGTGCAAAAACCGCACTGGCTTGCGTGCTGATCGATCATCGCGCGCTGTACCGGGTGCAGCGTCCCGGTGTCGGAGCGCAAACTCTCGACGGTCACGAGCTCCTTGCCGTCGAGCGTCGGAAGCAAGCGAATGCAGGAATTGATGACCCGGTATGCGATGCTGCCTCCGTCTGGCGCCAACTCACCGAGTACGACGGTGCAGGCGCCGCAATCACCCTCCGCGCAGCCTTCCTTCGTTCCCGTTCGGTTCGCCGTCTTGCGGAGGTAATCGAGCACGGTGGTCGTCGGCGGCAGTCCGGAGACGCATTTCGTCTCGCCGTCGAGCACGAATCGGACGGTCTGCGATGGAGTTGCGGACACCGGTGCGCTCATGCCATTGTGCCCGAAGATGCGTTACTAACTGCCGCGATAGGTGGAATAGCTCCACGGCGACACCAACAGGGGAACGTGATAGCTCTGTCCCGTATCCGCAATTCCGAATGAGATCACGACATCGTCGAGAAAGGGCGGATCGGGCAGTTTCGAGCCGTGCGAGCGAAAATATTCCGCGACGCGGAATGTCAACGAATAGCGCCCGGCGCGCAGGTGGCTGCCTTCCAGAAGGGGCTGTGCGCATCGCCCGTCTTCGTTGGTGCGCACGCGCGCCAGCGATCGGGGCGGGGAGGAGGTCACATCGTGAAGCTCGACCTGCATATTCGCCGCGGGAATACCCGCCGCGAGATCCAGCACATGCGTCGTGAGCTTGCCCATCTTGGTCCGGTTGCGAAAGCGTCGCTGGGGGAATCGTAAGCGAGCATACGCGTCAAATATGGGGTCGACAATTGCGGCAAAACCTGTGCACGCTGTATTCGGATGCACTAATTGTGTGCGCCAAAGCCAGCGGAAGCGCCCGGCACTTGAGCGGCCATCGAGCGCATTTCCTGCAGCCAGCGGCGCTTGATGCGCGTGGGAATCTCGTCCGCCGGTCGGCACGGGTCGTGCAAGTTGCAGCGGAAGGTGAGGCCGGCCTGCGCCGCGGGGGCAGTCATCGAACGCATCTGACAGCGAGGTCGAATCCTAAGATGAGTCGTTCTGGTTCGAAGGCGGCAGGGGCATCGATCGGCGCGCTGTCGTTGTTGATAGGGGTGACGCCGCTACTGGCCGCGGAACCCATCAAGGTGGCTTTTGTGTACGTCGACCCCGTCGGTGACAGCGGCTGGACTTACGAGCACGACCTCGGGCGCCGGGCTCTTGAGAAGGCGCTCGGCGCGCAGGTCAAGACCACTTACGTTGAAAACGTCCCGGCGACCGCTGACGCCGAACGCGTCGTGCGACAACTGGCTGCAGCGGGCAATCAGCTGATCTTCACTACTTCCTTCGGTTACATGGATGCCACTCTCAAGGTAGCCAAGCTGTTTCCGAAGGTTCGCTTCGAGCACGCGACCGGATACAAAACCTCGGGCAATGTCGTGACCTATGAGACGCGGGTTCACGAGGGGGCGTACCTTCTTGGCGTGCTCGCCGGCAAGACCACGAAAACCAACACCATCGGCTTCGTTGGCTCGTTCCCCATTCCCGAAGTGATCCGCAACATCGACGCGTGGACGCTCGGAGCGAGAAGCGTCAATCCGCGCGTCAAGACCAAGGTGATCTGGGTCGACACCTGGTACGACCCCGGCAAGGAGCGTCAGGCGGCAGAAACGCTCGTGGCTCAGGGCGCCGATGTCCTTTGCCAGAATACCGATTCGCCCTCGGTGGTGCAGGTCGCCGAGCAGCTGGGCGTGCACGCCTTCGGCTGGGATTCGGACATGGTGAAGTACGGCCCGCACGCCGAGCTCACCGCGAATACGCAGAACTGGGGCGGGTACTACATCGATGAGGTGCGCAAGCTGATGGCGGGTACCTGGACGGGCGGGCGCCGTACCATCGGTGGGATCAAGGAAGACATGGTGGTGCTCACGCCGCTCAATGCCTCCGTCCCTGCGGATGTGGTGCAACTCGTCGACGAAAGAAAGCGGGCCATCGCCGGTGGCAAGCTGAATCCATTCGCAGGCCCGCTGAAGGACAATTCGGGCGCGCTCAAGGTGGCTGCGGGCACGGCTCTGAACGATCAGCAGCTGATGTCGATCGACTGGTACGTCGAGGGCATTGAGGGCGCGGTGCCCAAATAGAGGTTTGCCTGGATGGCAGCGAGCTCCATCGAGACCTTCATTCGTGCGCTGCCAAAGGCTGAGCTGCATCTGCACATCGAGGGGACGCTCGAGCCCGAAATGGTCTTCGAGCTCGCCCGCAAGCACCGCGCGCCGCTGCGCTTTGCATCGATCGCCGCGCTGCGCGAGGCCTACAGATTCTCCGACCTGCAATCATTCCTCGACGTCTATTACGCCGGGGCGGGCGTGCTGCGCGACGAGTCCGATTTCCATGCACTGACCTGGGCCTATCTGGTCAAAGCGCACGAGCAGGGCGTAGTGCACGTGGAGATCTTTTTCGATCCCCAGACGCACACCGCTCGCGGCGTGCCCTTCGAGGTTGTGATCGGCGGTATCCGGCGCGCCCTGGACGCGGGCCAACGGGCGTTCGGAATCACGCACCGGCTGATCTTGTGCTTTCTGCGACACTTGAGTGAGGAAGCGGCGCTGCAGACCTTGGAGCAGGCGCTCCCCTATGCGGCAGCGATCACGGCGGTAGGCCTGGACTCATCTGAATCCGGCAATCCGCCGTCAAAATTCGCATCGGTCTTCGCGCGCGCGCGGCGAGAGGGATTCTTGACTGTGGCTCACGCGGGCGAAGAGGGCCCCCCAGAGTACGTTCGTCAGGCCCTGGATCTCCTGAAGGTGAGCCGGATCGATCACGGCGTGCGCAGCGATCAGGATCCGGAGCTGCTCGAGCGGCTGGTCCGGGAATCCGTTCCGCTGACGGTTTGCCCTTTGTCCAACGTCATGTTGAGGGTTTTCGATCGTCTGGAGGAGCACAACCTCAAGCGGCTGCTCGATCTGGGCTTGAGGGTGACCGTGAATTCCGACGACCCGGCATACTTTGGGGGCTACATCGAGGAGAATTATCTTGCCGTGCATCGCGCGCTCGGCCTATCCCGGGAGGACATCACGCAGCTCGCGCGCAATTCCATCGAGGCCTCTTTTCTGTCCGCGGCCGACAAGAGCCGATGGTCGCGAAGGATAGACGAGCTCGTGGCCAATGAGGCCCGGGAGAGCTAGCTACGGAGGCTCGGAGGGATCCGGTGGGCGCGGCGGATCGAAGAAGCTCTCATCGACGGGCTTGTGATCCAGAATCTCCTGTCGCGTGAGTCCCTGGATTTCGTGCGGGAACACCAGCCATTCGTTGGTAGCGCGCACGAAATAGTCCGGCTTGAGGGGGCTGCGATTGCGCTCGGGCTTGTAGTACACCGTTGCGATGCGGATCCGGGCCGGAAGATTCCGCCGGCAGCGCCGTCCGAGCTCAGCGAGAACCGCTTCCAGGCTGCGCCCCGAGTCGAAGACGTCGTCGATCAGCAGCAGCTCGTCCTCATACGTCAAACGGGACACGAGGTAGTCGATCGCGTGTACGCGAACGTCCTTCGCCTGATTATCTATCCCGTGATAGGAGGACGTTCGAATCGAGACGTGATCGGCTTCAATACCATGGTATTCCAGGACTTCCTGTACAGTGATACCGATCGGTGCCCCGCCTCGCCAGATCGCGACCAGGAAGGTCGGACGAAAACCGCTCCGCACGATCTGAATCGCCAGCTGCATCGAATCGCGCAGCAGCGAGTTGGCCGAGATGAAGATCTTTTCAACCGGTGGTGGTGATGTCACGCTCGGTCCCTCTGAGAAGGACACTAGCACCCCCGCTGTTGAGCCACCACCAGGATCACCGGATCGACCCGCTGCTCTTCGCAGTTTTGGCCCGCTCCGCCGCGATCGATCACCAGAAAGCGAGAGGTCTGGCCGAGCGCTATCAGCGAGTGATGCCAGGTGTTGCGGCGGTAGCTCACCCCCTGGTCGCCTGAGGCGCGGTAAGCGCGGATTCGACTGGCCAAAGGCGCATCGCCGTGCGCGGCTACGACCACCAGGAACGGCAGCCCGTCGAGCGGGTAGAAGGCCTGGCTGGAGAGCGGGTGGCGCTCGAGCACCTTCACTTCGAAGGGCAGCGGTTGCGGAAGAGCCCTGAAGATGCTGATCAGGGGCCGTCCGCCGCTTGCCAACACATCTACCGTCGCCAGATCATCAAAACGCTCGCAGGTGCCCTCGTTGATCGGATGCGCCACTCGCCCGCAGGTCTGGATGACATCACCGAACGGCGCGAAGGCTGCGGCGGTGAGTGGCATGGCTTCGAGGAACCTATCGGTCACGCGTTCGCCTCAGCTAAGCCTCGGGGAGGCCGAACAACCTGATGCGGCTCAAGCCCCCATCGGGATGGATGTTCACGCGTACATGTGAAATGGGACCCGGATCGCGCAGCTCGGACTTGAAGGTATGCTGACGATCCGCCTGCAGGAACTGCGGTTCCAGAAGCGGTTCCCAGTACAGGGATTGGCTCATCACGTGAGCGTCCGAGTCCCCGCTCAGCAGTGCACCCTGCATGGAGACCTGATGCGGATAGTTGCCTTTGAAGTGCGCGGTGTCGATCTCGACGTGCTGGATCCGACCGCGATGCCCCAACAGCAGAATCACCCAATCGAAGCCTGGTTCGCGCCGACGGCGAGTCTCCCAGCCATCCGCCATGCTCACACCTCGCCCCGGCAGCAGAACGTTGTGCATCGAGCCGAAATGTTCGTCGCTGCAGGCGATCGCTCGGCCGCCACGCAGCGCGGCGGCCAGGTCGAGGGGCTCCGCGATGACTCCATCGCCCCAATCGCAATGCACGGTCCCGTGCGCCCGAAAGCGTGCCACACCACCATCCGGGAAGATATTGAGTTTCAGATGGGTCCAAACGCCGGCGGGCGAGACCGGAAAGAAATTTCGCTGATTTCCGCCGAGCGGCGCTTGCGGTAGCAGCGGGGTCCACTGCGTGCCGGGATCGGGCGCGTCGTCCGTCCGACAGGCCTGCACTGAGGCGTACGGGGGATAGTTGCCGGTAAAGTGGCGCGTGTCGATTTCCAACATCGCCAGAGTGCTCGCAGCGGCTAGCTTCACTACGCAATAGTCGTGGCCTCCGTCGCGCCGTCGCCGTGACTCCCAGCCGTCCATCCACTTGCCGTTCGCGTCGTAGACGCCGCTCCGCCATTCCGGGTCCGCCGGCTGCAACATCCGCTCCTTGGGGGCAAAGAACTCGTCGGTCGCGAACAACGCGGCCGCGCCGAGTCGTTCGTCCGCGACATTGATGAATCGCTTGAGCAGGTCCGCGTGCGTCGTGATGTCAGCCATAGCCGGTCGGTATTCCATACGGCAGAAATTGTTTGAGCACGCTCATCGCGGCCGCTGGTATGGATGGGTGTCGATCCAATGCCGAGCGATCTCGAGCCGGCGGCAGATCCAGACCTGCGGGTGCCGCAGGATATAGTCGAGAAACCGCTCCAGCGCGGCGATGCGTCCGGGGCGGCCGATGAGGCGGCAGTGCAGTCCGACGGACAGCATCTTCGGTGCATCCAGGCCGTTCGGATCTCCTTCGCGATACAGTGAATCGAAGGCGGCCTGCAGATAGTCGAAGAACTGCGTGCCGGAATTGAAGCCCTGCACCGTTGCAAATCGCATGTCGTTGGTATCGAGCGCGTATGGGACCACCAGGTGAGGAACACGCCGCTGTTCACCCGGCGCGCCGACGACAACCTCGGTCCAATAGGGCAGATCATCAGCATACGAATCCGCGTCATACAGCAGGCCGCCGTGCTCAACGACCAGCCGCCGCGTGTTGGGACTGTCTCGGCCCGTATACCAACCCAGTGGCAGCGTGCCGAAGGTCGCACTTAGAATCGCAAGGGCTTCGGCCATGTGCGCACGCTCGGTCGCCTCATCTACCGACTGGTAACTGCTCCAGCGCAAGCCGTGGCAGGCGATCTCATGGCCCAATTCCTTGAAGGCGGCCGCGACCTCCGGGTTACGGCGCACGGCCGTCGCGACCGCAAAGACGGTCACGGGCAACCGGTGCCGCTCGAAAGTCCGCAGCACGCGCCATACGCCCGCCCGCGATCCGTATTCGTAGAGGGACTCCATGCTCATGTGGCGCATCGGGAACGCCTGGGCGTTGTGGATTTCCGAGAGAAACACTTCGGAGGCAGGGTCTCCATCCAGCACACAATTCTCGGCGCCCTCCTCGTAATTCAGCACGAATTGCACTGCTATCCGGGCACCGCCCGGCCAGCGCGGATGCGGCGGCTGCCGTCCGTATCCCACTAGATCGCGTGGATAGTCTGGAGTGCTGGGCGACATAGGGTGCGAATCGTGGCAACGTCAGCTTATGGAATCTACGCCAATGGAGGCCTCAGTCGGAACCGGCAATGGCAATGTCTGCCGTGCACCACCAGGCGCATCCAATAGGCCTCATTCTTTGACCCGCCGCGAACAGCCATATCGCATCCCTAGTGAGCCACGACGGCCCCGCCTTCATCCGGGCAATGGTACAGGGCGGCCGTTCGGTGCGCTGCACAGCGCATCCTTTCGCGTCCCGATCAACCGGATCCGCGACGTGGCGCTTCAACAGATTTGCCTTCGCGGGCGTTCGCTATGCCTTTGCGTAGTGGCTCGCACCCATCATGTGGAGGGCAACGTACGGCTCGTCGCCGATTACCCAGCTGTCGTGCGGTTCTGGCGGGATGTAGAACAGGTCGCCCGCGCGCAGCTCCACTATCCGCCCGTCGTCGAAGGCGGCCGTGGCGGCGCCTCTGAGGACATAGCCCAGATGCTCCACCGGGCAGCGGCTCTGACCGAGTCTCGCTCCGACGTGCTCAGACCAGCGCCAGCCGGGCTCGTAGGTCGCGCGTCCGACCGACGTGCCGTTGATGTGAATGATCTCGTACTGGCCCTTCTCGAAAACGCGCACCTCGTCCGGCGAGTCGAAGCGACGCAGGATTGCCGGATCAGTCAATGATGACTCTATGTAGCCCACCGCAGTTTCCTCGCAGCCCGTCTTGTGCGTGGCAGTCTGGGGCAATTCAGCGCACGCCGGACTGTACGTTTGTGCGCCGTGCCGGCTGAAAGGCGCTTGGGGTGACACCGAGCCAGGCCTTGAACTGGCGAGTGAGCTGACTTTGGTCGACGAACCCCACAGCGGGTGCGACCTGTGCGATCGGTTCGCTGGCCTCGATCAGGGCGCGTGCGGCCGCCAGCCTCAGTCGTGTCTGCAAGAGCTCCACTCCCAAATGGCGAAAAACGCTGTCCCGGGCGATCTCAGCAGAACGACGCATGCCTTTCACCTGCCCGCCGGCGCAGCATTCGAGCCTGCCGGCACGGAACAGAACAATCGGATAATGCCAGGGTCGAGGTCCGCCTGCCTGGCGCGGTGGCTGACCCGCGCGACCAGCGGAAGGTTGTGTTGGTGCGAGCCCACTGTCGGCCTTGCAGCTGCAACACGCGATGAGGCGCATCAAAATAGAGCGCGGCACAGATCCTACGAGTGCCCGCCATCCAACCAAAAATTCACTTGACACCCGAGTCGCCGTACGCGCATTTGTCCGTCGCCTTCGGCTGCGACCGGCCGTCGTCCGAGTCGCGATCCGCTGATTCAATTCGCACGAGATAAGGAGATTCTCCGATGACTCAAAAACACAGCCAGCCCGTACGCGGGCTCACCGCGGCAAAGTCTTCGCCTCTGTTTCAAGGCCGGTTCGGCAGAATGTTCCGCGCGTTGCGTGGCGCCCAGTTCGGCGACACGGAACAGCAGAATCTGGACAACCTGAAGAAACTCGGCGCGGCCATGTCGGCCGAGTTCGATCCGCCGAAAGACGGCCGCGACGACGAGGAAAGCGGGATTCCTGCGCTGTATACCTACCTCGGGCAGTTCATCGACCACGACATCACGTTCGATCCGGCGAGCAGCCTGCAGAAGCAGAATGACCCGGATGCCCTGGTCGACTATCGCAATCCGGCGTTCGATCTCGACAATGTCTACGGCCGCGGCCCCGACGATCAGCCGTATCTGTACAACGGCAACCAGGCGTTCCTGCTCGGGGAGAAGATCAACGGCGGCGACCCGAACGCGACCGATCTGGCGCGCAACGGTGCGGATCCGCGCCGCGCCCTCATCGGCGATCCGCGGAATGACGAGAACACCATCGTTTCGCAGCTGCAGGGCCTGTTCCTGCGCTTCCACAATCGCACCCTGGCGGAGAATCCGAAGCTCGAGTTCGGCGACGTACAGCAACTCGTCCGGTTCCACTATCAGTACGTCGTACTCAATGACTTTCTGCCGCGGATCGTGCAGGGCGCGGTGCTCGACGCGTTGAAGGTCGGTCAGCGCTACAGCCGCCACAAGCTTGAGTTCTATCACGGGAAAAACGAATCGTTCATCCCGGTCGAGTTTTCCACGGCCGCCTATCGGCTCGGGCACTCGATGATCCGGCCGGCGTATCGGCTCAACGAGGCGACGCTGCTGCCGATCTTCCCGGTACCCAGCAAGGGATTTCCCGACGGTCTCACCGGCTTTCGCGGCATGAATCCGGCCTGGGGCATCGATTGGGGCCGCCTCATTGATATCGATACTCGCACCTACGATGGCACGGCCGCCGAGAATGCCAAGCGCCTGCAGTTCGCGTACCGGCTCGACACCTCGCTCGTGAATCCGCTCTCGGATCTGCCGCCGGCGGTGGCCAGCCATCCGTCGTCCCTTCCGGAACGCAATCTGTTGCGTGGCTGGCGCCTCGGCGTGCCCTCCGGTCAGGCGGTTGCACGTGCGATGGACATCAGACCGCTCCGCGATGAGGAGATTCTCATCGGTCAGGGCTTGGACAAGCCCGACAAGCCGCTGCCGAAAATCCTCAGCGTGAGTCCTGTCTTCGCCGACAACTGTCCGCTGTGGACGTACATCCTCGCCGAGGCGATGCATCACCGGAAGTCCGTGAAGCTTCCGGTCAAGGAGAACGTCTCGGTCAACACGCCGCAGCTTGGGCCGGTGGGTGGCCGCATCGTCGCGGAAGTTTTCCTCGGGCTGATGTTCGGCGATCCCAATTCGCTGTTGAATCTCGACCCGGCGTGGATTCCGAAGAGCGGCGCGAACTACAAACTGAAGGACTTCGTGAGCTACGCACTCGGTCACTAGTCACGTGACCCGGATAATAGGGGCGGGCCACGTGCGTGTGCCCCTACCATCCGTCAGGCGCTGCCAGCGGTAAGCTTCGACGCTGCTGTCAGCGCTTCCCCCGCAATCGTCTACTGGTCGACGACAGCCGGCGATCGTCATGCGTGGGCGCCCAGAGCATCCAGAAGAAGCCGGGCGAATTGAGGCCCTTTGCCCGCTTCTTCGTGCTTGAAATATACGAACACATCGCGGCAGCCCGCCGTCTTATCGTGAATGGTTCGCGCCCAGCGGGAAATTTCGTCCGGCGTGTACCCTTCATCGCGCAAGCGGAAGTACGCGTAGTTTGCAGTGATTTCAACGGGGGTCGACAGCTTTTCGCTGTCAGCCACGCACAACGCCAGATTCTTCGCTTTGAGGCGCGCGTAGACCTCATCGTTCAGCCAGGAGATGTGGCGGAACTCGAAGGCCGCGCAGACGTGCGGCGGAAAGTCCTCCAGGAATGCATCGAGCACGGCAAGATCCAGCTTGAGAAAAGGCGGGAGCTGGAACAGAAGGGCGCCGAGCTTCGGTCCGAGCGTCGCGGCGGTCGTGAGGAAGTAGCGCACCTGATCGGCGCAGTCGCGGAGGCGCGCCTGGTGTGTGATGCGCTTCGGTGCCTTGAGAGTGAGCTTGAAGGGATCCGGCGTCTCGCGGTTCCAACCCTCGAGTACCTTCGTGTTCGGCATGCGATAGAAAGTGTTGTTGATCTCGACGGTTTGAAAGCGCTCCGCGTAGTACGGCAACATCTTTGTCGCGGGGAGCTTTTCAGGATAAAAGCTCCCTTTCCATTCCGGATAGTTGTAACCGGACGTTCCGACCCAGACGGTCACGCCGCCACCCAACGAGAATTCAACGCGCTCACTCGTCGTCTCTTGCTCAGGCTCGCAACGGGTGGCGATTTTTGCACAATCGGCCGTGCCGGGCTATCGCTTTGGCTGCAGCGCACCGCGGCCGGGTTTCTGGCGGCGACGGGACTCCTGGGCGGTATCCAATGGCTCATGGCGGCCGAGACGTCGCACGGTTCTGCGAATCCGCTGTTCAACACGAAGCTTCCCAACGTGCCCGGAAAGAGTCTCACGGCAGTCGTCGTCCACTACGCGCCGGGCGGTAAATCGCCGAGTCATGCTCATGCAGGCAGCGTGTGTTGGCTTACGTCCTGTCTGGCTCGATCCGATCCGAGAACTCCGCGACCGGTCCGGCAAAGGTGTACCGCGCAGGTGAGGTTTTCTTCGAGCCTCCGGGCAGCACACACCTGATCAGTGAGAACGGCAGCGAGACCGAGCCGGCAAGCCTGCTTGCGATCTTCGTGGCCGATGACGGAGCTCAGCTTACGCACATGTCCAAGTGAGTGCAGCGACGATGCGGTGAGGCGAGCACCGGTGTCCAGCCGCCAGCCCACATCCGTGATGCCCGATTGGCACGAGGCGGGGGCACGCTTGCTGTACACTCGGACAGGCCCACTCACACATTTAGCTCTACACGTCCTGTTTCGCGGCCGCTCCTTTCCCGCCGTGCGACGGCCCGTTCGTGGCCCGCCCATGGGAGGTGCGCTTGACCCCACTCCGCCGCCTGGCATTCATCGGTAACTCTCTTCCGCGACGCTGCGGCATCGCCACATTCACCACCGACCTCCAATCGGCCATTTCCCGGTCACACGTGGACGTGGACACCGCCATCGTGGCGATGACCGACCACCGCGACGCCTACGACTATCCTCCCGTCGTTTGCCTGCAGATCAATGATGAAAAACTGGAGGATTACGTGCGCGCCGCCGATTTCCTCAACCAGAGGCAGTTCGACGTCGTTTGCCTGCAGCATGAATTCGGGATCTTCGGCGGCGAGGCCGGCAATCACATCATGACGCTGCTTTCGCGGCTGAACATGCCAATCGTCACGACACTTCACACGGTGCTCGCGGAGCCGAAATCGGCGCAGCGCAATGTCACGCGTGCAATCGTCGATGTCTCGTCGAAGGTCATCGTGATGGCTGATAAGGGGAGGGAATTGCTCATCTCGGCGGCGGGAGTGCCGCCGGAGAAGATCGAGGTCATCCCGCACGGGATTCCCGACTCCGCCTTCGTCGAACCGGATGCCGCGAAGCTCAAGCTCGGCTTCGGGAACAGGGCCACCATCCTCACCTTCGGTCTGCTCTCTCCCAACAAGGGCATCGAGGTCATGATCGATGCGATGCCGTCGATCCTGACAAGGCGGGCCGACGCGGTGTATGTCGTCCTCGGCGCGACGCACCCCAACCTCGTGCGTCGCGAAGGCGAAGCCTACCGAGAGCGACTGATGGAACGTGTTCTGGCGCTCGGTATCGAAGACCATGTCGTCTTCCTCAATCGCTTCGTCGACCAGTCGACACTGCTCGACTTCATCTCGATGTGCGATGTCTACGTCACACCCTATCTCAACGAGGCGCAGATGACCTCCGGCACGTTGGCCTACAGCTTTGGCCTTGGGAAGGCCGTCGTTTCGACACCCTATTGGCACGCGCGGGAATTGCTGGCCAACGGGCGCGGCGTGCTGGTGCCGTTCGGTGATGCCTGCACTATAGGCGTCAGGATCGGGGAGCTGCTCACCGATGATGCCCTGCGGCAGGCCATGCGCAGGCAGGCCTATGCGAGCAGCCGCTCGATGACCTGGGAGCGAGTCGCGGAGCGCTACCTGGGCTGCTTTGAGACCGCCCTCCGCGGACGCCCTCTCAAGGTGATTGCACGCGGGATCGAGGAGGTGGCGCCGTTGGGTGGCCAGACCGCGCCACAGATGCAACTGGGTCATCTCCTCGCGATGTGTGATGACACGGGGATATTCCAACACGCAGTCCTCAGCGTGCCGGATCGATCCCACGGCTACTGCGTGGATGACAACGCGCGTGCGTTGCTCGTCGGTTGCGCGCTCAACGGTCCGGGTGAGCAGCGTTTGCCCGAAGCGCTGACGGCACGGCTGGCCGCTTTCATCCAACATGCCTGGAATCCTGACACGCGGCGATTTCGCAACTTCATGAGCTTCGATCGCCGTTGGCTCGAGGACCAGGGATCGGAAGACAGCCATGGACGGTCGCTTTGGGCCTTGGGCGAGTGTGCGCGCTGCGATGCGAATCCCACGCGGCGGCGGTGGGCCGTCAGCCTGTTTGCCGAAGCGATGCCAACCGTGGAGCGCTTTCATTCGCCACGCGCGTGGGCATTCGCGCTTCTGGGCCTGGACGCTTATTCCGTCGCGGTCCCGGAGGATTCTGGTGCCCGAGAGTTGCGGACGCGGCTTGCGGACAGGCTGATGTCCATCCTGTCTTCGGCCGAGACGAAGGATTGGGTGTGGTTCGAGGACGGACTCGCCTACGACAACGCGCGTTTGCCGCAGGCGCTGATCGCCACGGGTATCTCGCTCGGTGTCCCCCCATACGTGAAAGCGGGGTTGCGAACGCTGCGCTGGCTCATGACCCTGCAGACATCGGCAGACGGAGTCTTCCGGCCAGTCGGATCCGAAAGTTTCGGTGACAAGCGCAAGGCGCCGCGGGCGTTCGATCAGCAGCCGCTCGAAGCGACCGCGACCATCTCGGCGTGTCTGGCCGCCTGGCACGCGGACGGCGATCCCAGATGGAAAGCCGACGCCACACGCGCCTTCGCCTGGTTTCTGGGTAGCAACGATCTGTCTGCGCCGCTGATCGATCTGGAAACGGGAAGCTGTCGAGACGGGCTGCATCCGGATCGCGCAAACGAAAACCGCGGCGGCGAGTCCGTCGTGTCCTACCTCCTCGGCCTGGCCGAGATTCGCCAGCTCGCCCGCGCAGGTGGCAATCGCACGAAACCGGCAGCGGTTCGCGCTTTACGTGCGTGAATCTCCTTACACTGCACGCAGTCGATCCGAGGGCGTTTTGTCACCAGCCACGTTTCTGAACCGGCAGGCTTTGTATCTGCGCCCTGATCCGGCGAGGGTGGTGGTGCGCCCATTCAAACCGGCGACCGAACCGCGGGACCTGAACCCCACGGACAAGACACGCGCGAATCACATTGTCGATCGAGTCCTGGCGCTCGATCCTCAAGCGGCCGCCCACCAGCTCGCCGAAGTGCTGGAGAATTTCAAGGGACGCCACCGTAATCTGCTCGCCAGTTTCGAGGCGCGCGCCGATGAAATGGAAGACGCGTTCGCCTCGCATGCGACTTTCACGAAGGAACAGCGGCGGCTGGTCGGTGCCTATTTCCTCAATGAGTATTCGTTCGAAGCGGCGGCGCTGTTCAATCCCAGCATCGTTGCCCATCCGGATCAGTCCGGGGCGCCGGCGGGCGGCCGACGTTTCATTCTGAGCCTGCGTTCGGTTGGCGAAGGGCATATCTCGTCCCTGACTTTTCGCTCAGGATCCATCGCAGCCAACGGCCGTGTCACGGTGGATCCGACGGCGCGCCTGGCATCCAGTCCGACATTGAGCAGCCGCATCGCGGGCCCGCAGGGGGATATCGTCGAGCTGGCTTTCCGTCCGGAAGAGGACATCAGCGAGCGGGTCATCTTTCCCTTGACCGACTCGCAATCGAACGGAATCGAGGATGCCCGATTCGTGGAATTCGATGACGGCGGAAAAAAATCGTTCTACGCAACCTACACCGCCTACAACGGCAAGACGATCAGGTCCGAGTTGCTCGAGACCGCGGACTTTCTCTCCTTCCGCATGTCTCCGCTGCGCGGCTCGGCCGCCAGGAACAAAGGAATGGGCCTGTTTCCCCGCCGGCTCGGCGGCAAGTACGCCATGATCGCCCGTCACGACAACGAAAATCTCTATCTCATCTACTCGCAAGACCTGTATGGCTGGGATGGGGGTGTCGCGATATTGAAGCCGCAATTCCCCTGGGAGTTCGTGCAGATCGGCAACTGTGGCTCGCCCATCGAGCTCGATGAGGGCTGGCTGCTGCTGACCCACGGCGTGGGACCGGTGCGCAAGTACTCGATCGGAGCGGTTCTGCTCGACAAGGCGAACCCGGCCAAGGTGCTCGCGCGCGCGCGTGAGCCGCTGGTACGGCCTGAACCCTCCGAGCGTGAAGGTTACGTACCGAACGTCGTGTACACCTGCGGCGCTATGCGGCACAACGACCAGATCATCCTGCCCTACGCGCTCTCCGATACCTTCTCCACCTTCGCAACCATCAAGATTTCCGCGCTGCTGGGTCTCATGGACGGCTGATATCGCCGTGCCGGATTCACTTCCCCATCCCCCGCCGGCGCATTAGACTGCAGCGGCCGAAGAGCGTGAATTTCATAAGAACCCGCTCGACTTTGATTCCGAGCCAGGGGAGGTAACCGGTGGCGCCGGTGTGCATCGCCGGCAACGCGCGCCGCCGCGGCTTATGTCGAATGATGAAACCCGGCCGCAGAGCCAGGAACTTCCCGCCGAGCCGGTCTCACCGGGGTCGGTGACGCAGATGCTGCTGCGCTGGCAGCAGGGCGACGAGCGAGCCTTCGGTGAGCTCGCGCCAATCGTCTACGCGGAATTGAAGGGCCACGCGCGGCGCTACCTGAGAAGCGAACGGCGCGATCACACCCTTCAAAGCACAGCGCTCGTGCATGAGGCGTTGCTGCGTCTGATGCATGGCGCCCCGGTCCAGTGGAGCAACCGAGCGCATTTCCTTCGTCTGGTTTCCAAGCTGATGCGGCGGATCCTGGTGGATCACGCGCGTGGCCGCCAGGCCTCGAAACGCAACAGCGGGGCGGCTGTCCTCAGTCTGGACGAGGTCGGCGAAATCCGCGCCGGGGCGGAGCTCGATTCGCAGTTCCATGAGCTGCTGGGGAACACACTGGCACATCAGGACGCGGCGGCCACGGCTGATGTGTGCGGCGTCGATCGGGCCTTGGAGAAGCTGAACGCCATCGATTCCCGGCAGGCGCAGCTGGTCGAGCTGCGCTTTTTCGGCGGCATGACGATCGATGAAACCGCCTTGGCGCTCGGCGTCTCCGCGGCCACCGTGAAGCGCGAGTGGACGATGGCCCGCGCCTGGCTGCAGCGCGAGCTGCACGAAGCCTTCTGATCATGTCGGCGAACGACTGGGAGCGAGTGAAGGAGTTGTTCCACGACGCGCTCGCCCGCAATCCTGCGGAGCGCCCGCAATACCTTCTTGAAGTGTGTGGCCCCGACGGCGAGCTGCAACGCGAGGTCCAGGAGTTGCTTGCCGCGCACGCCGAGAGCGATCACTTCGTCGATACGCCGGCGGTGGTCCACCTCTTTCCGGATGCGGAGGACGATGATGACTACTGGACGGATCGGCGTGTTGGAGCCTATCGCATCATCGGGGAAATCGGTTCCGGCGGCATGAGCCGGGTGTACCGGGCAAAACGCGACGACGGGCAGTTCGAGCAGCAGGTCGCGGTGAAGATCCTGCGCTCCGGTCTCGAGTCCCGCTATTTTCTCGAGCGCTTCCGCAGCGAACGGCAGGTGTTGGCCGGATTCAGTCATCCGAACATCGCGCGTCTGCTCGACGGCGGCCGCATGGACGACGGCAAGCTCTATCTGGTCATGGAATGCATCGATGGTCGCGATCTGTTCGAGTATTGCGAGCAACACCATCTCGATGCAAAGCACCGCCTCGAGCTTTTTCGCACGCTCTGCGGCGCGGTGCAGTACGTTCATCAGCGGCTGACCATCCACGGGGATCTGAAATGCCGCAACGTGCTGGTGACCGAGGATGGTAGCGTCAAACTTCTGGATTTCGGCCTTGCCCGCCTGCTCGGTACCGCGGCAAGCGGAACGGCGCATACCGTCGCCCGCGACGTGGCGGCCATGACCCCCAACTACGCGAGCCCCGAGCAACTGCGGGGCGAACCGCTCACGACGGCGACCGACATTTACTCTCTCGGAGTGGTGTTGCACCGACTCCTCACCGGTGAGCTGCCCGTCTGCCGATGCGACCCGCCGCAGAACCTGGGACAGCACTTGTGCCGTTCAAGGCTGCTGCCGCCGAGCGAGGTCGTGCGAAGCGCGCGCGAGGGCGCGCAGGGACGCGATCGCCGCGGCGACTATCGACGGATTCGTGGAGATCTGGATGGTATTCTCGAAAGGGCCTTGAACAAGGATCCCGCGCGGCGCTACGCCTCCGTGGAGCAGTTCTCGGAGGACGTACGCCGCCACCTGGTGCGCCTGCCGATCTTTGCGCGCGAGAATACCCTCGGTTACCGGCTTGGGAAATTCATCAGGCGCCACACGCTTGCGGTAGCAGCCTCGGTGCTCTTCGTTCTGCTGCTGGTCGGCACTGCCGTCGCAATGAGTTGGCAGGCGCACATCATCGGGATCGAACGGACGCGCGCCGAAGGCCGGTTCAACGATGTACGCAGACTGGCCGACTCGCTGATATTCGACATTCACGACTCCATCAGGGATCTGCCGGGGGCTCAGAAGAGCCGCCGTCTCCTGATCGAAACGGCGATGCACTATCTCGACAGCCTGACACGCGAGGCGGCGGGCGATCCCGCCCTCCAGCGCGAACTGGCAGCCGGATACCTGAGGCTCGGCGATGTGCAAGGTCGCGCGCTCGAGGCGAACGAAAGCGACTATGCAGGCGCGTTGCGGAGCTATCGGCATTCGTTAGGGTTGCTGACGATGAGCCTGGCGGCGACGCCGAAAGATGCCACCACGCGGCGCGACCTGATCGTGAACTGCGGCAAGCTGAGCGATCTGCTGTGGCACACGGGCGATGCTGCCGGCGCGTTGTCATACTCACTGCGAACGGTCACCAACAGCGAGCTGCTCACGGCTTCCGATCTCGCCAACCGGCGCTACCAGGCGCTCCTGGCTACCAGCCAGACAGACTACGGCTACAAACTGTTCAAGATCCGCGGCGCTGCGGCCGAAGGACTGAAGTACCTGCGCCGCTCGATCGCCAGTCTGCAATCGCTGGCGCCTGCGGATCCGACGAATCAGCGCCTGGTGCGCACACTTTCGCTCGCGTACGGCCGGACCGCCGAGATGCTGTTGCACGAACACCTGTATGCGCAGGCCCTGTCGATGAATCGGGACGCGCTGCGTCTGGTCGAGTCGCTTCAGCGGGAAACGCCTGACAATGCCGATTTCCCGCACCTGGCGGCATTCTCACAACACGACATCGCAACGGTGCTGCTCCAGATGGGCAAGCTCGATGAGGCCGGCCGCGCCGAGCAGCTCGCGCTGAGCCGGTTCCGCGCGCTTTCCGCCACCGAACCGGCGATCGCCGAATACCACACCGATGTGAGCCGAGCGCTCGCCGGGCTGGCGCGCCTGGCGATCCGCGAAAATCAGGCCGGCCGGGCCATCGCGTTGCTCGACGACGCATTCCAGGAAACTGCGCGTGTGCCGGAGTCGGAGTCCGCGAGTGGGTACTTCCGCCTCGCCAAGGCTACCCAGGAATCCTTGACGGGAGCCGCGTATGCGTTGCTGGCTGCGGACGCGCACCGAAGCGTCGCGCAGCGTTCGCAGGCTAACGAGAGCGCGCGGGCCTGGTACCAGAAGGCGTTGACCCTGTACCGGGGCCTGAGCGCCACATGGTTCGAGGCCGCGGAGGAGGAGCGGCGGGTCGCATCCGAAGTCGACAGGCTCAACCTGCCAGTGCCAGTGCCAGTGCCAATGCCAGTGCCAACGCCATCGCCGGCGCCCGGGTCGTCGCCGGCGCCAGGGTCATCGCCAGCGCCTGGGTCATCGCCGGCGCCAGGGTCATCGCCAGCGCCATCAGGGTCGCCAGCCGTGGCGGCGCGAGGCGAACCGCGCTCGGGGGTCTGACGATTCACATTCGTCGGCTCAGCCGGCTCTCCACGACACGGTCTGAAGTTATCGCACCGCAAAGCCCAACAGGACGTTACCGGGTGTTTCGGCTACCACGCCATAGCCGGATCCGATGAACAACATGCCGTCCGCGACCGTCGGACCGGGGGCGATGATCGAGCCGCCGCGCGCCGGCACCCGGTTGACCGTGTCGAATTCGTGCGCCGTCTCGAATGACCACAGGGGATGTCCGTCGCGGCTCGAGAGCGCCCAGAGCCGTCCATCCGAGCCCCCGACGAAAACGACTCCCGGGATTACAGTTGCCGCGGCAGAGTGCGTTACGCGGCGCTCCGCGGTGGAGTTGAGCGGCGTGTACCACACGCGCTCGCCGTTTCTGATGCGCAGCGCCGCGACTCCGCCGGCATTCAACCCGAAGTAGGCATATTGATCGTCCAGAGCCCCGCCCCAGAGCGGCCCGCGGTTCCCGCGCGTCGGCGGCACCGGCCCGTCACCCGCGATGGAATCTCCGAGGACATCCACACGCCAGAGCGTCTCACCCTGCTGGTCGGGATCCAGAGCCAGGACATCGCCCGGCTTTGTTCCGACCACGAGCAGCCGGCGTCCATCCGCCAGGCTCTTCAGCATCGGCGACATGGGAATGTCCCAGTCCGGACCCTGGACCTTCGGGCAGTTCTCGGTCAGCCCGGTTCCCGCGCAGCCGACGAGGAAGGTGTCGTTCCGATGTACCTGTTGCGACCACAGCACTTTGCCCGTGGTCATATCCAACGCCAGAATCGCATCGGAAGTGGATGGAGCGGGGTACGTCGTCGCATCGCCCGTGCCAACGTAAATCGCGTGCCGCCTGGGATCCACGGTAGGCGTGTTCCACACCGATCCTCCGGCCGGCGCCCACTGCTGCACGCCCTTGGAATTCCTGTGTGTCGGTTGAGGCCGCTGGGCAATCGAATAGGTCTTCCATAGCAATTTGCCTGAGTTGGCATCGAGCGCGTTCACGCTGCCGACCGCCGTGCAGCAGCCGTAATCCAGGGTGTGCGCCGAGATCTCCTCCCATGAGGAGATCGGAACGTACAGGCGTCCCGCGTACAGTGACGGCGCTGCCGTGACGCGCGCGGTGAAGTTATCGTCAACGCGGGTCGTCCAGATGGACTTGCCGGTTTGCGCGTCGATCGCATAAGCATTGGCCTTGACGTCGCCGAAATACACCGCGTAACGGGCGGGACCTGCGGCCTTGATCGGCCCGACGGTCATCGCGTTGCGTACGCCGGCCTGACTGCGGAATGACCAATAGATGCATCCGGAGGAGGCGTCGAGTGAATAGACGAAGCCGGTATCGGTGCCGACGAAGACCCTCCCGGCCACGATGCTGGGTTGTCCGTACGTCGAGGTGCCGTCGGGATAGCCGAACGCCCATTTGAGCTTCAAATGCGGGACGTCCGCGGCGGTGAGCCGCGCGGCCGCCGTGGACTGAAAGCGATCGTTTGCCAGTCCGTTGCCCCAGCCATTCCAGGCGGGACCTTTCAGCATCCGCAGCGGCGGGTTGCGCGAGCATTGATTCGGCATCGAGGTGAGGTCGCCGGATCGCTCGGATCCGAGCAGCCGACCGGACAAGGATTCCGCCACCCGGCGCCGCTCGGTGTCGCTCAATCCGTCGCCAACCGATTTCATGGTGCCGGCGGTCAGCGCGTCATAGATACGCTCCGGAGGCATCGCGCGCAGTGCGGCCGGTGACGGCGCCCGCTCAAACGCCGGATTGCCATGGCAGGAGACGCAGCGCTGCTGAAAGAGGATGAATCCGGTTTCCGTGGACCGTCGCACGGTCGCGGCTGCTGCACGAGTTGCAGCAGAAGTGTCCGTTGCGGTAGAGGTCTGCAGTCCGCAGCACAGACCCGAAACGCTCAACAGTGCGAGAACACGGGGGCGCCATGGGGAGCGGTGCATCGGCAACATCCTAAGGCATACTCGACGCAAATGCGTAGAGGCGAACTGACATGAAGGGGCGGGGAAGCCTGATTATCCGATGCGCCAGTACGACCGCCATTCTGTCGGCCTGCTGCGCGCTGTCCGAACAGGCGGGCGGCCAGCAGCCCGGGAGCGGGGCGCTCGCCACGTTTTCCGCCGAGCAGGCCGCGCAGGGGAAGGCCGCCTATGCGCAAGACTGCGCGAGCTGTCACGGCAGAAATCTGAGCGGCAGTGAGTTCGCAAGTGCCCTCAACGGCAATACGTTCAGTCAGAACTGGGGCGGGAAACCTGCCGAGGCGCTGTTCACGTTCATTTACACCCGAATGCCCCCTGCGAATGTCGGCTCGCTGACGCCGCAAGCGACTGCACAGCTCCTGGCCTACCTCGTGCAGGTGAATGGAGGTCCGCCGGGAGATCGGGAGCTGCCGACAGACACGGACGCGCTCGTCACGATGAGGCTCCCACGCAGCCCCATGGCCCCCGCGCCGCCGATGATGCCGCTGTCTCCCCTGGCTCCGCCGATGACACCCGTGGTCCTTCCCAATCCGCTGGACGAGATGACTCCCGTCACCGACGAGATGCTGCAGAAGCCCCCGGCGAGCGAGTGGTTGACCTGGCGTCGCACGTACGATGATCACGGTTTCAGCCCATTGAAGCAGATCACGAAGCGCAACGTCGATGAGCTGCGGGTGGCCTGGGCGTGGTCGCTCCCAAACGGTAGGAACGAGACGACGCCGCTGGAGCACGATGGAGTGATTTTCATCGCCGGTTACGGTGATATCGTGCAGGCCCTGAACGCCGCTACGGGCGATTTGCTCTGGCAATACTCGCGGCTGCTTCCGAGTGATGTGCGGCTGAACGTCAGACGCAATCTCGGCCTCTATGGCGAGAAGCTGCTCGTGCCGACTTCGGATGATCACATCGTGGCACTCGATGTGAAAACCGGGACCGTGCTGTGGGATTCCCCCGTCGCCGATTACCAGATGGGCTGGCAGGTGACGGGCGGACCCCTGGTGGCAAAGGGCAAGGTCATGCAAGGCGTCGCAGGTCAATCGCCGGGTGGCGGTATGATCGTGGCGCTCGATTCCGAGACCGGCCAGGAGGCCTGGCGCTTCCATACGATCGCGCGCCCAGGTGAGCCGGGTGGAGACAGTTGGAACGGGCTCCCGCTCGAGAAGCGAAACGGGGCGTCGGTCTGGACCGCCGGCAGCTACGACCCGCGGCTCAATCTGGCGTATTTCGGAGTGGGGCAAACCTACGATACCGGACCGCTGCTGCAGCGGGTCGACCGACCGGGCATCACGAACGACGGACTGTATACGGATTCGACGCTGGCCCTGGATCCGAACACCGGAAAGCTCGTGTGGTACTTCCAGCACCTGCACAACGATCAGTGGGACCTCGACTGGTCTTTCGAGCAACAGTTGATCGACCTTCCCGTAGCCGGTGTGAGCGCCCGGCTCGTGGTCACCTCCGGCAAGATGGGCATCTACGAGGGCATGGACGCCGCGAATGGCCGGTACATCTTCTCGAAGGATCTCGGCATCCAGAACGTCGTTGCCTCGATCGATCCGATGACGGGCGAGAAGGCCATCAACCCGGAGGTCGTGGTCGGCGACGGCAAGCCGCATACCATCTGTCCCCATCCGGGGGGCGGTCGCGGATGGATCGCAACGTCCTACAACGCCGCGACCCGAGTGCTGTACGTGCCAATGATCGAATCGTGCATGGACCTGATCCCGGCGCCACCGGGCGAGCGCGGCAATCTGACCTCGGGCGTGAATTGGTCCATCCGCGCACGGCCCGGCAGTGACGGCAAGTTCGGCCGCGTGGAGGCGCTCAATCTGGCAACGAAACAGGTTGTCTGGATCGATCGGCAGCGCGCCCCGCAGACGACGTGCGTGCTTGCCACGGCCGGCGGAGTTGTCTTTTCAGGCTCACTGGATCGCACTCTGAAGGCCTACGACGCTGGTACGGGCGAGACGCTCTGGCAGATCCGGTTGAATGATGTTCCAAACTCTTGTCCGATCACCTATAGCGTGAACGGAAAACAGTACGTGGCCGTCGTCGTGGGCAATGGCGGTCCGCTGACCATGACCTTTCCGGTGCTCGTGCCGGAGATCCAGAATCCGCCGGATCACGGGGCGGCGATCTGGATCTTCGAGCTGCCGAACAAGGTTCTGAGGGGCGTGCGGTCGCGCAAGGGCGGCTCCTGAGCCATGTCACCCGTCAATCCCGGCGAAGGCGGCTACGGCTCCGACAAGAACGGTCTGGTCTGGGGCTACCTGTTCACGTCCGGGAACCCCCCGAAGCCGGTGGAGTGTGAGGCGGCCCTCCAATGGCTTGCCACCCCGGTAGGGCCCGGCTCTGCGGATTTCGTGTGGCTGCATCTGTCGTTGTCGAATGCGGCCTCCGAGCGGTGGATGCGTCAATCGCTGCAGCTTGCGGATGCATTCTATGACTCGCTGCGCGAGAGCGTGGGTTCGACTCGCCTGGAGCTCGAGGGTGATGCATTGGTCGCGGTCATTCACGACGTACTCTTCAATACCAGTTTCGACTCCGCAAACATCTCCACGGTCACACTGTGCATGGAACCGCGATTGGTCGTGAGCGCGCGCCTCCGGCCGTTGCGCTCGGTCGATCGCCTGCGCGCCGCGGTCAGAGCGGGCCAGACTCTACGCTCCTCCGCAGAATTACTGGCGCAGCTGCTGCGCGATCAGGCGGCAGTGTTGGTCGATATCGTGCGTCAGTCGACCGCGCGGGTCGACGCGGTCGAGGACACTTTGCTGGCCAATCGGGTCTCCGTAAGCCGGGCGGAATTGAGCGCGTTGCGCCGCTCGCTCGTGCGCCTGCAGAGGCTGCTCGCGCCCGAGCCGGCTGCGCTCTTTCGCCTGCTCAGCCGCCCGCCGCCGTGGCTGACGGCAGAGGATCTTCGTGACCTGCAACAGTCTGCCGAGGAATTCTCCGCAGCCGTGGTCGACTCGGGTGCTCTGGTGGAGCGTCTCAAGTTGTTGCAGGAAGAGCTCGCCGCGCTCGTCAGCGAGCAGACCAGCCGCACTCTTTTCGTCCTGACCCTGGTGACCGTCCTGGCCCTGCCGATCAATCTGGTTGCCGGCCTGTTCGGCATGAACGTGGGCGGCATTCCATTCGCCGCGCATCGGCAGGGGTTCGTCCTGGTGGTCGGCACCCTGACGCTGATCACCGGAGTGCTGGCTTA
>FTEW01000501.1_pt1 | contig 35349 bp, 24 predicted proteins | sample 1640301 | NCBI WGS metagenome assembly FTEW01 (sample SAMEA3914816, study PRJEB12502) | metagenome | biome: forest; material: soil | place: USA | collected 2011-09-16 | depth 0.3 m
GCGCCGCCGGCGGCGCAGTCAAGGAGCAATCGTAGTAAACGTCGGTCTCGACCCGCCCCGCGGTATCAAAGCGAACCCCGACAGGTTGGTTGTCTGGGCCGAGCCGCTTCGATGGATCGGAGGCGGGGGCTATCCGCTCACCCACCGAAGAGTCGTAGATCGAGAGAAGCTTCGCAGACACTCGCGATCGCCAGGCATCGGCTGCGTCGGCCGGGGTCGTAAAGCACATCCACGCGGCGGCCCCGAACAGGCTTGTCGCGAGCCGCGAGCGATTACCTGACCCTCCCATTGGCCGGCATTGTGCCCCAAAAGCGAGGCAGATGAGCGTTCTCGGCGGCGCCATGGCATGGCAGACTCGGGTGTTCATCTCAACGGGAACCCAGCCGGAGCTGGGGAGAGTGGGAACGGTGGCAATCCGCTAAAGCCAGGATGATTCGACTGTGCACGTGACCTTCCTCGCTACGACGCTGCCGATCGAGAATCGGCTGATCGACTGCAGGCAAGGGCAGGACGCTGAACCGCGTTTGATCGGGTGCCGGGGGAGACATGACCGAGCAGGATCTCGCCAGAGCCATCGGGGAGTCCATCGACGCGACGCTGCAGTCAGAGCCCGCGGAGCGTGTTCACGGCGGCTGCATCAACAAGTGTTATCGCTGGGAGAGCAGCGCCGGCCCTATTTTCGTGAAAGTTGCCGAAGCGGCCGCCGGCGACATGTTGCACGCCGAGGCGGCGGGCCTCGAAGCCTTGAGGAAGGCAGGCGCCGTGCGAGTGCCGCGGGTTCTGGGAGTGGCCGGTGGCGCAGACACTCAGTGGCTCGCGCTCGAATGGATCCCTTTGCGCAAGCCGTCGGCTAAATCCGAGTCGACGCTGGGCGAACGATTGTCCGTGCAGCATAGATCGAGCGTCGCGGCGTTCGGCTGGCATCGCAACAACACCCTTGGCAGCTCGCCGCAGATCAATGACTGGTCGGACAACTGGGTAGAGTTCTTCCGCGAGCGTCGCCTGCGCCGGCAGCTCGATCTTGCGCGCAGCAACGGCCATGGCGGCAGGTTGCAGCAACGGGGCGAGACGCTGTTGGGCCTCGTGGATCGATTCTTCAATCATGCACAAGTGCTTCCCTCCCTTCTGCACGGCGACCTGTGGGGCGGTAACTGGGCCGTCGATGAGCGAGGGGCCCCGGTGCTTTTCGATCCGGCCGTCTACTTCGGCGATCGGGAGGCCGACATTGCCATGACACGACTGTTCGGCGGCTTCGGCGCGAATTTCTATGCCGCATACCACGCCTCATGGCCGCTTGCGGACGGTGCCGAGAATCGGGTTGCGCTGTACAACCTCTATCATGTTCTCAACCATCTGAATCTGTTCGGCGGCGGCTACCTCGGGCAGGCGATAAGCTCCATCGACCGCCTCTTGGGGGAGTTGGGTCATTGAAAGAGCTCCCTTCTTTGCAGGTGCCTGCGTCAGAGCTGAGGCGCGAGGTGAAAACCGTCTCCGCAGCGGCCCGGGAGGTTTAATATCCCCGCGCCGGCGTTCACTAGCCACTCCGGGGAGCCGCGAACCCATGTCGATGAGAAAACTTATCGCCCGCAGCTTGATGGCTTTGACCCCGTTGCTCCGCCATGCCGCGCTCGCGGCCGCCGGGTGCCTCATCGCCTCCGTGGCTGTTGCGCAGAATGCATCTGCGCCCCAGAAGGCGTCGGTAATCGCTCTTCACTGTGGCCATTTGATTGACACCGCGATGGGCAAGACCCTGGGTGAAACCACCGTGATCGTTGAGGCCAAGCGCGTGCGCGAAGTCTTGCCGGGCTCGCATGCTCCGGCAGGCGCCCGCGAGATCGATCTGACCAGTCAGACGTGCATGCCGGGCCTCACGGACAGTCATACTCACTTGAGCCTGGAGACGAGCCCTACGCAGTACGTCGATCAGTACCATTGGGAAATAGCGGACTACGCGGTGCGCTCGACGGTTTATGCCCGGCGGACACTTCTTGCCGGGTTCACGACCGCACGCAATCTTGCGGACCAGGCCAATGAAACGGTCGCACTCCGCAATGCGATCAACGCAGGGATCCTCGCCGGTCCCCGGATCTTCACGGCTGGCCAGGCGATCGGCTCAACCGGGGGCCACGCGGATCCGACCGATGGGTATCGGAGCGATCTTGCCGGCGATCCGGGCGTGCGAATGGGCGTCATCAACGGCGTGGACGAGGCCGTGAAGGCGGTGCGCATGCACTACAAGGTCGGGGATGACCTGATCAAGATCATGCCCTCTGGCGGAGTTCTCGACGAGAGCTCGAGCGGAGATAACGCGCAGTTGACGCTGGACGAAATCCGCGCCGTGGTCTCCACTGCGCACGACTATGGTTTCACGGTCGCGGCGCATGCTCACGGAGCCGAGGCGATCCGCCGCGCCGTGCTGGGCGGAGTTGATTCGATCGAGCATGGGACGTTGATGAATGACGAGGACATCAAGCTCATGAAGGATCACGGCACCTGGTACGTGCCGACGATCATCGCGGGCGACTTCGTGGCGCAGAAGGCGAAGGTCCCTGGCTATTACCCGCCCCAGGTGGCTGCCAAGGCGGCCGCGATCGGCCCCCTGATCCTGCAGACCGCCGGTCGCGCCTACAAGGCGGGAGTGAAGATTGCATTCGGAACCGACGCGGCGGTGTATCCCCACGGAGACAATGCCCACGAATTCGAGCTCATGGTGCAAGCCGGGATGCCCCCGATGTTCACCATTCAGGCGGCCACCCTGCACGCAGCCCAATTGCTCAAGCACGAGAAGGATCTCGGGACCGTCGAAGCCGGTAAGCTGGCCGACGTGGTGGCTGTTCCAGGCGATCCGGTCGCCGACATCAGTCTGATGAAGCGCGTGACCTTTGTTATGAAGGAGGGCGCCGTGTACAAGATGAATGGTGTTGCCGTGGAGCCTGGGTCGTAAGCAGGCGAGGCGCCGGCAGCGTTATGCTTGCGCCGTCTCGGCGCGAGCAAGCTACCGCGACACGGCGGTCGTCACTCCGATGATGGGACCGAGGGGCACCCTGGCATCGTCGCGTCCCAGGCTTCGCGCATACAGACTGGACACGTTGCCATCCAGATAGAGCGCCTCGCGGCACTTGAGCCGATCGATAAAGAGGCGTGCGAAGTCGTAGAAATTCACGGGTTCCTCGCTGATTGCGAACACGATCTGATCGGCCGTGACGACGCCCACGCCGTTGCGAATGAGGCGCGAGGTGCCCTCGGGATTGAGAGCGGAATTGATCCGGCCGTCGTGAATCAGCAGAGGGCCGGATTGCGTGGCGAGTAGCGCAGGATCCTGGAGTGCAGGGTACTCCGAGCTTTCGACGATACGTGCGCCGGAAGCCGAGAGAACGAACACTCCGTTGGGCTTGAGGTAGAAGTTGCCGAAGGCGGATGCCAGGTTGAGACGGTGGATCTGGCGCCCGCCGATGACGAGGAGGCCGACCGGGGAATAGTCCTGACGATACATGCCGGCATTCATGGCAAATGCCAGCTGCTCGTTCCCGTCGGCCAGAGAGCGCTCGAGACGCTGAAACGAATTGAACGGTTTGCCCGTCTCATCGTTGAGAAACAAGCGCAGGCGGTCGGTGCGGAGGTCCAGCCGGCAGACCGTCGAGCGGGTGTCTTGGAACTCAATTTCGGAACACTCGACAGCCGCGGCAAGCGCGGGTGCCGAGCATATCAGGACGGCGATACAACGTAACCGTGTACGCCGTTGAATCCGCGTTGCGGTTGCGTCCAACATGGCACGCGGAATAGTAGCGCACGCGAGTCGGGTCCGACCCTGGCGGACCGTGTTGCAATGCAATACGCGCCGGCGGAGGTTGGAACTATGCCGTATCAGACGCTTCGGATCGAAACGGCAAGCGTCGCGGGCGACGGCCAGTGAGGCCGAACACCGCGTTGGCAATTGCCGGTGCCACGGGAGGCACGGCTATTTCTCCCGCACCCGTCGGCGGGGCATCGCTGGGAAGGAGTCGAACGTTGATCGCCGGCGCCGCGTCGATTCGCAGGATCGGATAGTCGTTGAAGTTGGACTGCTGGATGCAACCCTCTCGCAGGGTGATCTCCTCATACAGCGCGGCGGATAGGCCGAACTGAAGCCCACCCTCTATCTGGGCCTCGACACCCATCGGGTTGACGACTGTGCCGCAGTCAACCGCTGCCCAGATGTGATGGACCGCGACTTCGCCTGCCGGAATCGAGACCTCCGCGACGACCGCTATGTACGATCCGCGGCACGAGTGGCACGCCACTCCCCGCATTCGCCCAGCCCGTACCTGGCTGTTCCAACACGCCTGCTCGGAGACTGCGAGCAGGACACGCTTCAGTCTGTCGGTTTCGATGAAGGCTCCGTCACGGTCCGCAACGCGCCGCGTACCGGAGAGCAACAGCAGCCGATAGCTGAGCGGATCGTGTGACGCCGCGGCCGCCAGATCGTCGATGAAGGATTCCACTGCGAATGCATTGATGGAGTCTTCGACGGAACGCCACCACCCTACCGGGACGGGACTGTGCACCGGCGTGTATTCCAGGCGGAACGAGGGGACGCGGTAGGGGAGATCGCGCGCGCCACCCACCTCGGTCTCGGCTGGTTTGGCCGTCTCAGGCGGGTCGAGAAACGCGGCAATGGAGAGCGATGACATCCGATCCAACCATGCAGCGGGCAACCCTTGAGCATCCAGCGAGGCGGAAAGAGTGTGGACGGCCATCGGCCGGTAGCGGCCGAACTGCACATCATCCTCGCGCGACCAGAGGAGCTGGACCGGAGCGCCCGCTCCGGCGGATACCTGTGCCGCCTCGACGGCAAAGTCGGTCGCATCCCGGCGCCCGAATCCGCCCCCGATCATCGTCTGGTGCACGACAACCGATTTCGGCGGTCGGCGCAGCACGCGGGCGATCGCTGTGCGCGCGTCCGCCGCGTTCTGTGTGGGCAGCCAGGCCTCGACGATCTCAGGCCGGACGTGGACTGTCGCATTCATCGGCTCCATGGGTACATGAGCCACGAAGGGAAGCTCGAATGTCGCCTGGACGATTCGGGTTCCGCGAGCCAGTTCCGCCAGTGTGTTGCCCCGCTCCACGACCACAGGCCCGGGGCTCCTGGTCTTCTCCAGCAGACACGCGAGAAGAGTCCGCGAGTTGGCCCTCGTCTGCGCGGGTTTACCCCAATGGATATCCAATCGCCCGCGCCCTTGCAACGCGGCCCACGAATCGCGTGCGACGACCGCCACTCCCCCCCGGGTGAAGGCGTCCCGGCCTTCCGGAGCGATGGCGAATACGGCCGCCACTCCCGGGACAGCCAGGGCGTCGCGGCTGTTGAAGGATTCAAGCCGTCCTCCAAACACCGGACAGCGCGCGACGACCGCCCGCAGCATTCCCGGAACGCGAATGTCTATGCCATAGGTCGCGGTGCCGTCAATCAGGCTATGGCCATCCACACGCCGCTGCGGCCGGCCGATGATCCGATATTGCGCCGTCGGCTTCAGATCGACCGCAGCTCGTACGGTTGAGGCCAGCATTGAGGCGTCGCTGACAAGATCGGCATACGCCAGTTGCTGGTCCCGTGGACCGATCACCATTCCTCGGTCGGTGCGACAGGCATTGACCGATACTTTCCAGCGGCTTGCCGCCGCACGAATCAACTGCTGTCGGGCGGTGGCCCCAGCGCGCCTCAACGGCAGCCAGAGCGATTGAACGCTGTTACTGCCCACCGTCAGGTGATCGTAGCGCGCCGGATCAATCGGGGCCTGCATGACCTGGATATTCGCCCACTCGACGTCCAGTTCCTCGGCCAGCAGCATCGGCAGCGCCGTCAACACGCCTTGCCCCATTTCTGCCTTGGCAACCCACAACACCACCCGGTTGTCGGGAAGAATCCGGATCCAGGCGTCGAACGGCCGCGGCGCTTCTGCGGTCTCACTCGCGTGAGTCAGATGGAAACCCAGCAGGACACCGGTCGCGCAGGCACCGGTCACGAGCAGAAAACGCCGTCGGTCGGAGTGGTACTGCATGTGCAAGGGTACTCTCCTCCCCATCTCGGCGCGCTCCCGGTCGAAAATGGTTCGGGAAATGGATGCCGTGATTCGCAGCAGCTCGAATGGATCAGTGACGGAGCGGGTACGTTCAGCCAGTTGTCGATAAAAGTCGCCGAAGAAAGTGGACTCGACGAGGGCTTTTACCACGCCGGCCTTCGACTTGAACAACGAATAGATCGTCACCGGCGCCACCGCAGCCTCGCTGGCCGGCTCTTCGATGCTCACGGCATCGATGCCCCGCTTCGCAAGAGTTTGGTCGCAGCGCGGGTGATCCGCTGCCGAGTCGCTGCGGCCCGGGCGCGGGGGGCGCGGCACGGCGCGCGGGCGCGGCACGGCGCGCGGCATACGGTGTTCGGTGCGCGTTCCGGACAGCGGGCGAGTAGGGGAAACGGTGCGGGCGCTCGTCTTAATACAGACCTAAGCTTGAAGTGCGTATATTCCCGCCTAGCGTGATTGCGTGCGCTTGCGACGGGGGCGTTTCTCGGTCGGCGCACTTCCTTGACATCTGGAGGCGGAATGAGTCGTGCTTCGCTTGTGACCGGTTTTCTGGGCATTTCCCTGGTCTGCGCAGGGCTTCTGGCGGCTCCCGGGGCCTCTTCTGGCGCCGCCGACAAGAAGGTCGCGCCTGCGGCTCCCACGAAGGTCCTCACGATCGAGGGGGTCACCGAATACCGCCTGCCCAACGGGCTGCAGATACTGCTGTATCCGGACGACTCGAGCTCTACAGCGACGGTCAACATGACCTATAAAGTCGGCTCCCGGTTCGAAAGCTACGGCGAGACCGGGATGGCGCATCTGCTCGAGCATCTGAACTTCAAGGGCACGCCCCTGCATCCGAAAATCCCGGATGAGCTCTCGAGCCACGGCGCTCAGGCGAACGCCACCACGTCCGAGGATCGCACCAACTACTTCGAGACGTTTCCGGCGACGCAGCCCAACGTCGAGTGGGCGCTGGGGCTGGAAGCCGACCGGATGCTGCACTCGTTCATCGCGAAGAAGGACCTGGACAGCGAGATGACGGTGGTGCGGAACGAGTTCGAGCGTGGTGAGAACAGTCCGACCAATATTCTGCGCGAGCGGGTACTGGAAACATCCTACCTGTGGCACAACTACGGCCATCCGACCATCGGTGCGCGGGCGGACATCGAGCACGTGCCGATCAAGCGCCTGCAGGCTTTCTACCATACGTACTATCAGCCCGATAACGCGGTCCTCATCGTGACCGGCAAGTTCGATGAGGGGAAGACACTCGGGTTCATTCAACGTGTGTTCGGCGTCGTCCCCAAGCCCACCCGCATCCTCCCGGACTTGTATACCGCAGAGCCGGCCCAGGACGGCGAGCGGGAAGTGACACTCCGCCGCAGCGGCGGACAGAAGGTTCTCATCGAGTCCTACCACATCCCGGCGGATGCGCAGTCCGACAGCGCGGCTTTGGGATTGCTGGCCGCGATACTGAACGACCGTCCCTCGGGCCGGCTCTACAAGCAGCTCATCGAAAGCAAGCTCGCGATCCAGGCCGCCGCCAGCCCCTCGAGCCTGCACGATCCGGGCTACCTGATGTTCACGGTCGTGTTGCAAAAGGATGGCGACCTGGAGGCGGCTCGCAAGGCGCTGGCAAATGTCATCGGCGGTCTTGCCACGCAACCCTTCAGCGCGGCGGAGCTCGAACGGGCCCAGACACAGGAGCTCAACGATTACGAGCGATTGATGAGCTCTTCAGGGGAAGTGGCCTCGAACCTCAGTGAGAACGTCGCCGCGGGGGACTGGCGCTTGCTGTTCTGGGATCGGGACCAGATGAAGAAGGTCACGCTTGCGGACCTCCAGCGCGTCTCCGCCACCTACCTCGTTTCCTCGAATCTGACCGTCGGCAAGTTCATCCCGGAAGACCAGCCCCTCCGCGCAGCGATTCCTACGGCGCCGCCGCTCAGCGCCATGCTGCAGGGGTATGCCGGGAGTAAGGAACTCGAGGGCGGCGAGCACTTCGATGCCACGCCGGCGAATATCGATGCGCGAACGCACCGCAGCACGGTGGGGTCGCTGCAGGTCGCATTCCTGGAGAGGAAGAGCCGGGGCGGCCGCGTCAGCGCGGATATCAATCTTCACTTCGGCGAGGCGCAGTCCCTCGAGCACCAGGGCGAGGTCGGCCGGTTCACGGCGGCCATGCTCATGCGCGGCACGCAAAAGCATACGCGACAACAACTTCAGGATGAGCTCACACGTCTGAAGGCGACGCTGCGCGTGCAGGGTGCCGCAAACGGGCTTACGGCGGTCCTGGAGACGACGCAGGAAAATCTCCTCGAGGTGTTGCGCCTGGCGGCGGAAGTTCTGCAGCAACCGTCGTTTCCGGCAGACCAGCTCGATGAGATCAAACGCCAGCGCCTGGCGCAGATCGAGAGCTCGCGCACGGAGCCTCAGCCCCTGGCCTCTCAGGCCGGGCGGCGTTATCTCTCACCGTACGTGCAAGGCGACTTCCGCTACGTGCCGACTTTCGATGAGCAGGCGGTTGAAATCGGCAAGGTGCGCGCCGAGGACCTCGAGAAATTTCACCAGCGCTTCTACGGGGCCTCGCATGGCGAGCTGGCCTTCGTCGGCAGTTTCGACAGCGCGGCCGTCACGAAAGTCCTGGAAGAGACGTTCGGCTCGTGGAAAAGCGCAAGTCCGTACCAGCGCGTGCCGGCCGTTTATAAAGGAGTGTCCGCCAAGTCCGAGACGATTGCGACGCCCGACAAGGCCAATGCGGTGTTCTTCTCGGCTGCCAATTTGAACCTTCGCGATGACGATCCGAGCTATCCGGCCCTCGAGGTCGGCAACGCCATTCTGGGGGGTGGATTCCTGAACTCGCGTCTGGCGACGCGAATCCGGCAGCACGATGGGGTCAGCTACACGGTGGGCTCCGATGTGAATGTTGACTCGCAGGATCCCGTCGGCTCGTTCTACGTGTTTGCCATCTGCGCTCCGCAGAACATCGGCAAAGTCGAAAAGGGCGTCCAAGAGGAGATCGCCCGCGCGCTGAGCTCCGGATTCACGCCGGAGGAAATCTCCGCGGCGAAATCCGGCCTGCTGCAGTCACGCATCGTGTCGCGATCCACGAATGCCAATCTGGCGAGTGCCCTGGCCGAGCACTTGTATCTGGGACGGGACTTTTCCTGGGATGCCAGCTTCGAGCGGAGCATCGATGCCGTGACGCCGGATGCGATCGAGAAGGCCATGCGTCGTTACATCGATACCAAGGCCATGTACACGGTCGAGGCGGGAGATTTCGCCAAGGCCGCGGGCGATGGACACTAGCGATCAGCGACCATCGACGATCAGCGCCGGTGACGGGACTGGAACTCAATACGCAGCGTCTGCTCCTCAGACCCCTGAGGCTGGAGGATTTCGATCCGTATGCCGCGCTGATGGCCGACGCGGAAGCGTCGCGATTTCTCGGCGGGGCGCAGCCCAGGGCCGTGGCATGGCGGGGTTTCATGTGCCTCGCCGGATCGTGGCACCTGAACGGGTTCGCGATGTTTTCCGTCATCGAGAAGTCTACGGGTCGTTGGATCGGACGGGTGGGGCCGTGGCAGCCGGAAGGCTGGCCCGGCACGGAGGTCGGATGGGGACTGGTGCGCGACTGTTGGGGACGCGGTTACGCGACGGAAGCGGCGATCGCCTCCATTGATTGGGCATTCAAGGAGCTCGGCTGGGCCGAGGTGATCCACAGTATCGCGCCCGACAATGTCATGTCGCAGGCCGTGGCTCGCAAGTTAGGGTCGCGCAATCGGGGCGCTGGGAAGTTACCCGCGCCGCTTGAGAGCGTCGCGATCGATATCTGGGGACAGACGCGTGAGGAGTGGCGCGCACTGCGGGCGGGAACCCGGTAGGCGAGGACAAGGCGCAGCGGGATCGTCCGTAGGCGAGGACAAGGCGCAGCGGGATCGTCCGCCTGCCCCGCGCGCAGTTTCAGAGCTTCCTGCCGTCGACTTTCTTGATTTTCAGCGAGTCGATGTCCACGCCGTCCAGACACCGCACGTTGACGGCGGCCATCGCAACGCCGTCGCGCGGATTTGTGCCTTCGGCAAATGGCTGGATTCCGCAGGTCGAGCAGAATTGGTGCTGGATCACATGCTTGTTGAATTCGAACTGCGTCAGAGCGCTTCTTTCCGACAACAATTTGAACTGCGCCGCGGGCGCAAACGCCAGCAACGAGCCCAGCCGGCCGCAGCGCGAGCAGTTGCAGGAGATGACCTCGCCAAGCTCCATCTGCACCTCGTAACGCACCTGCCCGCACTGGCAACCGCCCGTATAAGTCTGCGCCATCGCTCCCATCTCCTTAAAAAAACGACCGTCGGATCCCCTTGCAACGTTACGCCGGAACTCACTCGATCGTCCACCGCCTGGCGTTTCTTTGGCGGTCAAGCTTGAGCCGACCGATCGCCCTTTGACGCTGTGATCACGGTCGCTGGTAGACCTCCCGATCGATCCGCTCCATGTAACGATCGATATTCGTCGCCGCCGTGAATCCGAACTGACGGTACAGCCCGTGAGCGTCGTTCGTGACGAGCATCCACCGGCGTAAGCCCTGGAGCTGCGGATGACGTGTACCCATCGCCATCATCGCCTTCGACAACCCGTGCCCGCGGTGTTCTTCGAGCACATAGACGTCACACACGTAACAGAATGTGGCGTAGTCGGAAATGAATCGTGCAAGTCCCACCTGCGCCCCCGCCGAGTCATAAGCGCCGACGCACAGGGAGCCACGAACCGCTCGCTCGAGCACTTCAAATGGGATCTGCTCCGACCAGTAGGCTCTCCGCAGGTACGCGTGCATGGCCTGGAGATCCAGGCGCGTTGGATCGTCCGAGACGATGTAATCGTCAATCGACTTCGATGAATGGGCGTCCATGAGTTCTCTGATCGCCGGAATGACTCCCACGGCAGCGTACCAGTGCAGTACCGAGGGCGCTCTGGCTCACAGACCCGACTGCACCCCAAGTGGGCTTGCCGGGTTCAGCGTGCGCCATTGCCGGTCACAAACGGAGCGGGCGAACGCGTAAGTGCCTGTTATTACGAGGCTGGCGAGCTTCGTGAAGCTGGCACGGTCGTTGCACATACTCCACCACGGAAGTGGCCCCCTCCACGACCGGATGCCGCCAGGCGCAGTTCGTGACCCCCTCCCGATTCTGTGCCTGGCGGCGTGCTTCTTCTCGGGTCGGCCGCCGGCGACGGATTTGCGTTGCACGCGCTTATGGAATCGGAGTCTCCCTCATGGGCACGATCGAAACTCACGCCTCGCACGACGGATTGATCATTCTGAAGGCGCCGAGCGCGACGCACGAGAGGATTCTTCGACTGCTTGGCATGACACAACGGCCGTTACGTTCCGGGGAGCTGGAGGGAGCCCTCGGCCTCGTGGCGAACGAGGCCGGCAGCGCTTGCAAGTGGCTCACGGAGAATGGCTACATCATCAGCACGGTGCGGATCGGAAAGGCTGCCGCACAAAGAGCCATGACGTTCTGGTCACTCGCTGACAAGGGTCGTTCTTGGGCCAAGGCCCAGGGCGCCTTGGCCTAATCGCCTGATGGCCTGTACAGCAGCGGACGCTTGAGCCGAGCGCCCGCGCCTAGAAGCGCCGTCCGGCGCCCAGTCGCCATGCGCTCTGCGCCGAAAAATTCTGATAAGGGTCGCGGGCCAGGCGCAGGAACCACGCGGGCCAGTCCCAGGTTGCGCTGAATCCCCAGGCGGTAATTGGCCCAACATCGCTCAGGCCGCTCTTGCGCAACACGTCCAGCGTGAGGCGCATGTCGCCGACCGGTACGCGAGCGTTCAGATGCCAGTCCTGCTGGTGGGTGTGCAGCCGATCGTCTGCGACGAGGAAAAGCGTATACACCCTGTCATCCGCGCCGCGGTGCCCCACCCCGAGTGTGAGGGCGTCGTTCGGATCGAAGTTGAGATTGAAATAGGGCTTCAGATTGGTGCGGCCGATGCCGGCGAGGCCGAACCACTCCTCTCCGGCCTGCAGGTTCAAACTGCCGCCGACAAATCCCCTCGTGGCCAGCTGCAGTGACGGTTGAAGCTGGATCGACTTGGCCAGGTCGATCGAAGTATCGAATCCGGCCCGCCCCTGAGTGCCGAAGACTTCATCCGTATACACGCCGAACCACGCGTCCGTCTCGCCACGGCGCCAGCGCAAGTTGATATCACCGGCAGAGTAGTCTCCGTAGAGATAGTGACCGAATGTCAGCTTCCAGAGACGATCCCTCGACGCGGCGGCGTCCGCCGCGACAGCATGACCGCTGGTGCAACTCAGAAGCAGCGCAGCGGACAAAGACGCGGGCATTCCGACGCGATGCAATTTGAAACAAATTGATTTTGTCACCGTGCGCGCACGAACAATCCCACCGTCAGAGCGACTCCGATCAGCACGACGACGAACCGCAGAATCCGTTCGTTGACCCTCTGCAGCATTAGCCCGCCGAGGACGCCGCCCAGGATGGCTCCCGTCGCGGACAGGAGCGCCGCGAGCCATTGCACTTCAGGAGAGAATACGAAGATGGCGACCGCCGAGGCATTCATGACGCCGGCGAGTACGTTTTTCGTAGCGCCTGCGGCGCGCAACGCAAGGCCGGATGCGGTCAAGGCCGCCAGCATCAAAAAGCCGATGCCGCCCCCGAAGTATCCGCCGTACACGGAGATGCAGAACTGGGCCGCCGCCGCCCCGGGGCGGCTCAGCTTTCGTGCGCGTTGTCTTCGCGGACCGAAGCTCCCCCAGGCAAACAGGCCCGTCGCGAACAGCACGAGCCAGGGAACGAGTCGCGCGAAGAACGACCTCGGAGTGACCAGAAGCAGAATGGCACCGAGGGCACCACCCAAGAGGCTGATTGTGACGAGCGTACGGAATGTAAGACCCGCCGCGCCCGAAACGGACTTGCGCCCGGTAAGTCCGGTAGCGATCTGGGCAGGGAACAGCGCGAGCGTCGAAGTGATATTGGCGGCGTGCGCATCCATTCCGGTCAACATCAGCGCGGGGAGCGTGATGAAGGAGCCGCCCCCCGCCAGCGCGTTTTGCATGCCCGCCCACAGCGAGGCCAGTATCAGTACGACGTAGGTCATCGGGTTGTTGTCGAACGGTTTCTGTGCGGGAATGGACGCGGCTCACCGGCCGGCGATCAGATTATCCGCGAGCGGAACTGCAAAGTTGATGAAAACGCTTGCGGGCTCTAATATTTTCCCGGCTACGCACTTCGGCGGCAGCCGCACCGAATCCACAAAAAAATGAACCTCGCACCCGAACCTCCCGCCAAGAAGCTCCATCACAAGAATCTCCATCACAAGAATCTCAGTAGTTCAACTGGGGCGATCGCGAGCCTTGCGAGCGGTGTCTCGGTGCTCTTCGGGTTGGTAGCCGCTCACTACACGCCGAGGGGTTTCGGACGGCTGTCGGTCGCCCTGCATCTGCACAAGCAGCCCCTAATCGTGAGGCTTGCTCCGGTCATTGCGGGTATTGCCGTGGCGATCGTCACCGCGGCCAGCCTGTTGCGGTTTTATTCGTGGTGGAAAGAGCGCAGCGACGAAGATTGACCGTTCACGCTGTCTCAACAAGGGCCAGCAGCCGGGGTACACCGACGATCAGGATGGGTTAAGTCGAGACATGCGGCCCCCTGATTGGATCCGCGAGATCGTACCGCCCTGGTAGTCGGTCAAGCGGATCGCACCATGTCCGGGTCCGCTGCAGCAGAAACCTACCAAAACCGTAGGCGTGAGCGCTACGGAACGCGAGGCTGAGCGACGCACGACCGTGTGTTACAAACGCGCTGTGTTGCCCACCCTCAACCCCCGACCAGCGTGACGACTGATACTAAAGCTTCACTGCGGGCAGCGGATGGCTCACAGTTGATTTTCTCGCTAGCGGGTCGAGGTACGCACCACATCGAGTTCATTGTCGGAATCGAGAACGGCTGGCTGACGGCAGCCGTGCCTGCGTCCACCTACGTCCAGGCTTCCCCGGCGTCGATGTTCAGAGAGATGGCCGCGTACTGGCGCGGCTGGGACGACGTCAAGAACTGGGAGGATCTGGACGGGCGGGTGCGGCTCTCGGCCCTGTCGGATTCCACGGGTCGCGTGCGTCTGGAAGTGGTGCTCGATGGCCCCCGATACACCGATCAGCTGCAGGTGACTCTGTTCTACGAGGCCGCCATGCTGGAGGAGATGAGCCGGCAGGTCAGCCAGCTGTTCGAGACCGGGACCGCGTAACGGTCATCGGCTGGAATCTATTGTGAATCAATAGCCTAGCCACCTCCCGACATCGTCTACGCAGCTCCCGACGGGCGGTCAAGGATCTTCGATTAACGGGAGTTAATGTTTCGCCAATCTGGGAGACACCTGAGTCTCGCTATCGTGTTCGGCGGGCCTCCTTCGGCATGATGCCGCCGTGACGATTCAAATCCTTCCCGTCATTTTATTCTTCGGCGTTGCGTTGTCCGCGTTTGCGTTTCGCTCACGCGGCTATCGCCGCATCTGGGGTACCGCGCTCGTTGCATGCGGAGTCACGGCGTGTACGGTGGGACCTTTCTACCACAAGCCCGATGGCGCGCCGCCGGATGCATGGCGTGAGTCGGACGCCCGGGTTGGCGCCGCGACTGTACCTGGGGGAGCGAGCGGTCCGAGCGTACCGGCGCCAGTCTGGCCTTCATCCGGGTGGTGGCGCGGATTCAACTCGCCGCAGCTCGACGATCTGATCTCGCAGGCGCAGAAGGCCAACGACGACATCGCCGCAGCCGTCGCCCGTGTGCGAGAGGCCGACGCACAGGTACGGATTGCCGGGGCTCCTTTGTTTCCATCCCTCGCGGTTACGGGAGATGCGACCCGCCAGCGCACCCGGAATCTCGCGACCGCAGGCACGAGCGCCCCGACAACCTCCATTGGCGTCCCCCGCACGTTCAACCAGTTCACCGCACAGTTGTCCGCGAGCTACGAGCTTGATTTCTGGGGAAAGAATCTGGCCGCGAGGAGGTCCGCGCGTTTCGCCGCGGAGGCGAGTCGATACGACCGTGCGACGGTCGAGCTGACAGTGATGACGAGTGTGGCACTCACCTATTTTCAAGCGATGGAGCTGCACGATCGCCTCGATGTGGTGCAGCAGGATCTGGCCGCGGCACAGGCCATTTTGAAGGCTTTGAACACGCAGGCAGCCGTTGGGATTGCCAACGCGCTGGATGTCGCTCAGCAGGAGACCACCGTCGCGGCGCTGAATGCGTCCGTACCGCCGCTGCAGCAACAGTTCCGACAGTCGCTGAATGCGCTGGCGGTGCTCATCGGCAAACCCCCGCAGAGCCTGGAGTTTCCGGGAGGCAATCTCATCGAGCTCGCCGAGCCGCCGGTGCGTCCCGGCATGCCGTCGGAGCTGCTGACTCGCCGACCGGATGTGGAAGCGGCGGAGGCGCAACTCAAGGCGGCCAATGCCGACATTCAGGCGGCGCGCGCCGCGTTTTTTCCGAGCATCAATCTGACCGCAGATGGCGGATTCGCGAGTACTGCACTCGCGACACTCTTCACGCCCGCCAGCCAGGTGTTCGCGGTGACGGGCGGAATCGCGCAGCAGATCTTTGCCGGCGGCGCGGTCAGCGGGAGATATCAGCTCACTAACGCGCGGTACACCGAGCTGCTCGCTGGCTATCACAAGTCGGTCCTGTCCGCGTTCAGCGATGTTGAGAATGCGCTCGTCGCTCTGGCTCAGACCGCCGATCAGCTCCAGCGCCAGCAGGAAGCGGTCACCGCCGCGCGCCGCGCGTATGACTTCACTGAGACGCAGCTGCACGCGGGAACGGTCAATGTGCTCACCGTCTTGAATACGCAAAGCGCGCTTTTCAACGCGCAGGACACGCTCGTCCAGGTGCGATTCGCGCATTTGCAGGCGCTCGTTCAGCTGTACGGCGCATTGGGCGGCGGCTGGCAGCAAGGCGTAGCCGGATGAAGGTGCCGTGTTGAACAGGGCTCTGAACAATCTCCGCAGCTGGGTCGTACGCAACCGGGTGCGCGCGACGCTGCTGGCTGCCGCAGCCGTTGTCGTGCTCGTCCTGGGTTTGCATTGGCTGCCCGGGACGCCCAGCGATGCCGCCGACAAGAACAAGGGCACCCAGCAGGCCATCTCGATCGAAGCGACGCCCGCGGCGCGTGCGGATGTGCCTGTGAACATCGAAGGTCTGGGAACCGTTCAGGCATTCAACACGGTGACGGTCACGACGCGTGTCGACGGAGCGCTGCAGAGACTGGGCTTCAACGAGGGTCAACTGGTCCACAAGGGCGACCTGCTCGCGCAGATCGATCCGCGACCGTTTCAGGCCGCGCGGTCCCAAGCCGAAGCTGTGAAGGCGAAGGATGAGGCGCAGCTCGAGAGCGCGAAACAGGATCTTGCTCGTTACACGCTGCTGGCGCCGCAAAATCTGACGAGCCAGCAGACGCTCGATGCGCAAAAGGCCACGGTCTCGGGGTTGCAGGCGCAGGTGAAAGGCGACCAGGCGACCCTGGACAACGCCCGCACCCAGCTCGAGTACGCGACGATCACGTCGCCGATCGAGGGCCGCACCGGCATTCGAAGAGTCGACGTGGGCAACAACGTACACGCAACGGATACGACCGGCATCGTGGTCGTGACGCAGGTACAGCCGATCACGGTGATCTTCACGCTGCCCGAGGAGTCGCTGGCTCAGGTCAACCAGTCGATGGCCGCCGGAGCCGTGCAGGTCTCCGCGGTCTCGCGTGACGGGACGGCCGTGTTGGATCGGGGCACGCTGCAGCTCGTCGACAACCAGATCGACCAGAGCACGGGGACCATCAAGCTGAAGGCAGTTTTTCCGAACTTGCAGAACGCGTTGTGGCCCGGACAGTACGTCAACGCTCGCGTGCTCGTTCGTATTGAGCGCAATGCCTTGACCATTCCGACCGCCGCGGTTCAACGGGGTCCCAACGGCTTGTTTGCGTACGTAGTGAAACCCGACTCCACGGTCGAAGCCAGACCCTTGAAGGTGGGTCAGGAAAGCGGCGACATCACCGTTGTGGAAGACGGACTTCGCGAAGGCGCGCGCGTCGCGACCACCAACCAGTATCGTCTGGAGCCCGGTGTGCGCGTGAAGGTCGTGGCTCCTGTTGCGGATGTCATTTCCGCGGCTGGGACACGCATCGGCGCCTCGCCGTGAGCATCTCGGAGCCGTTCATCCGGAGGCCGATCGCCACGTCGCTGTTGATGGCGGGCATCCTACTGGTGGGACTGGTCGCGTTCCCACTCCTGCCTGTGGCGCCCCTGCCGCAGGTTGACTTTCCGACCATCCAGGTCAGCGCATCGCTCCCCGGCGCCAGTCCGGAGACGATGGCCTCGTCGGTGGCGCAGCCGCTGGAGTATCAGTTTGCCGCCATTCCCGGGGTGTCGCAGCTGACCTCGAGCAGCGTGCTCGGGCAGGTGCAGATCACCGTTCAGTTCGACCTCACCCGCAATATCGATGCGGCCGCGCAGGACATCCAGTCCGCCATCGATGCGGCCGGCGGACAGCTACCGAAGAATCTGCCGTCTCCGCCGAATGTGAAAAAGGTCAATCCGGCCGACTCGCCGATTCTGATTCTCTCGGTTCATTCGGATGTCCTGCCGATCACCCAGGTCGATGACTTTGCCGAGAACGTGCTGGCCCAACAGATCTCGCGCATTCCGGGCGTCGCGCAAGTCGCGCTCGGCGGCCAGCAGAAGCCCGCCGTACGTGTACAAGTCGACCCGGCTCGTATTGCGGCCCTCGGCATTCAGCTCGAGGACATCGCCGCGGTCATTTCGACCGCGACGGTCGATTCCCCCAAGGGATCGATCAACGGCCCGAAGCACAGTTTTGCGATCTACGACAACGACCAGCTGCTGAAGGCGGCGCCCTGGAACGATGTCATCGTGGCGTACAAGAACGGCGCGCCCGTGCGAATCCGCGATATCGGCGTCGCGGTCGATGGTCCGGAAAACACATTGCAGCAGTCACGCCAGAACGGACATTCCGGCATCATGCTGCAGATCTTCAAGCAGGCCGGAGCGAATGTCATCGACACCGTGAAGAAGGTCGACGAGCTGCTGCCGCACGCGATGAGCTCGGTGCCCCCTTCGATCAAACTCGACACGGTCGTCAATCGCACGACGACGATCAATGCCTCGGTGAAGGATGTGGAGTTCACGCTTCTGCTGACGATTGCGCTGGTCGTCATGGTGATTTTCCTGTTCCTGCGGAACCTGTGGGCGACGCTCATTCCGGGTGTGACCGTGCCGCTGGCGCTGCTCGGCACTTCGGCCCTCATGTATGCGGTCGGCTACACGCTCGATAATCTGTCCCTGATGGCGTTCACGATCGCGGTCGGCTTCGTCGTCGACGATGCGATCGTGATGCTGGAAAACATCTACCGGCATATCGAGGACGGGATGTCGCCTTTCGAGGCGGCCATCAAGGGGTCCCGGGAGATCGGCTTCACGATCATGTCCATCAGCATCTCGCTGGTGGCCGTGTTCATTCCGTTACTGCTGATGGGCGGTATCGTCGGGCGGCTGTTCCGCGAGTTTGCGATCACCGTGACGATGACGATTGCGGTTTCTGCTTTCGTCGCTTTGACGCTCTCCCCGATGATGTGTGCGCTGTTCCTCAAGAGCGAGAAGCGGGCCACGCACGGACCCCTCTACATGTTCATAGAGCGCGGCTTTGAAAAGCTCGTGGCCGGCTACACGCGGGGCCTCGACTGGGTGCTCAGACATCAGCGAACGACGCTCATCGTCTTCCTGGTTACGGTGGCCACTAGCATCGTGCTGTATGTTTTCGAGCCCAAGGGATTCTTTCCGCAGCAGGACACCGGCGTCCTGGCAGGATTGACCGAAGCCTCCCAGGACGTCTCGTTCGTCGAATCGATCCGGGTTCAGAAGGAGATCATGGCGGTCGTGCAGCAGGATCCGGATGTGGCCAGCTGGGCTGCCGCGATCGGCGGCGGACGACCCGTGAACACGGGTTTCGCGATCGTCGGCCTCAAACCGCGGGACCAACGCTCCGCCACCGCCGACCAGATCATCGCGCGGCTGCGGCCGAAGATCGCGCAGATTCAGGGCGGCACGCTGTTCCTGCAGGCCCAGCAGGACCTGAATCTCGGCGGCCGCACGACGCGCACTCAGTACCAGTACACGCTGCAGGATCCGAACCTCGAGGAGTTGAACGAGTGGGCGCCGAAAGTCCTCACCGAGCTGAGGAAGCTGCCGGAGTTGCGCGATGTGGCCTCGGATCAGCAGAACAGCGGCACGATGCTGTCGCTCGTCATAGATCGCGACCAGGCGGCCCGGTTCGGTATCCAACCCGCCGTCATCGATGCGACGCTGTACGACGCGTTCGGTCAGCGCCAGGCAGCGCAGTTCTTCACGCAGTTGAACTCCTATCACGTGATCCTGGAGATCACGCCGAGTCTGCAGGCCGACCCGAATACACTCAACAAGCTGTACGTCAAGTCGCCTGTCACGGGACAGCAGGTTCCGCTGTCGACGTTCGTGAAGTACGACACCCATCATGTGAGCTATCTTTCGATCAACCACCAGGGGCAATTTCCATCCGTCACCCTGTCATTCAACCTCGCTCCGGGCGTCGCCCTGGGCGATGCGGTCGACAGCATCAGCCGGGCGACGGCCGCGATCCGCCTGCCCTCCACGATGAACGGCACTTTCCAGGGTTCCGCGCAGGCGTTCCAGGACTCCTTGAAGAGTGAGCCGTACCTGATTCTCGCGGCGCTGATCGTCGTCTACATCATCCTCGGAATGCTCTACGAGAGTTACATTCATCCGCTGACGATCCTGTCGACGCTCCCCTCGGCGGGAGTCGGGGCGCTGTTGATGTTGATGCTCTTCGGTTTCGATCTGTCGGTGATCGCCCTGATCGGCATCATCCTGCTGATCGGCATCGTGAAGAAGAATGGCATCATGATGGTGGACTTCGCCATCCAGGCGGAACGCGACCGGCACCTGTCCCCGCAGGAGTCGATACGCCAGGCGTGCCTGTTGCGGTTCCGGCCGATCATGATGACCACGATGGCGGCTCTGCTCGCCGCTCTGCCGCTGATGCTCGGCCGCGGTACGGGCTCGGAGCTGCGCCAACCGCTGGGCTACACGATGGTGGGAGGTCTGCTGCTCAGCCAGGCGCTGACGCTGTTCACCACTCCGGTGGTCTATCTGTACCTGGATCGGCTCAACGAGCGGCTCGGCCGGCGCCGTCAAACCGCGCAGGCGGACGAGCGCGCCGGGCAGCAGCGCGATCTGCGCGGCGCCTCCGAACCGCATCGGGCCCCGGCAGGCTGAAGCTCGCATGAACGATAACATCGCCGGCGAGACTGGAATGGCAGGATGAAAGTGCTGCTGGTGGAGGACAACGAGAGGGTGACGCGCTTCGTCCTCAAGGGTCTGCAGGAGGCGGGACACACCGCGGATCACGCGGACAACGGGCGCGAAGGCATGTTTCTCGCCGCCAGCGAGCCCTACGACGTGATCATCATGGATCGGATGCTGCCGGGGAACATCGACGGGCTGGCCATCATCGAAGCCCTGCGCAAGTCCGGCAACCGCACGCCGATCCTGATCTTGAGCGCGCTCTCGGATGTCGATGAGCGCATCCGGGGGTTGAAGAGCGGCGGGGATGACTACCTCACGAAGCCGTTCGCATTCGGCGAGCTGCTGGCACGGCTGGATGCACTGAGCCGGCGCATGCAGGGAAGCAACACTCAAACCACCCTCGACGTGGGCGACCTGCACGTCGATCTGCTCTCGCGCAAGGCCAACCGGGGCGCGCGGCTCATTGCGCTGCAGCCGCAGGAGTTCAAACTCCTGGAATACCTGATGCGGCACGCAGGACAGGTGGTCACGCGTACGATGCTGCTCGAGAATGTCTGGGACTACCACTTCGACCCGCAGACGAATGTCGTCGATGTGCACATCAGCAAATTGCGTCAGAAGATCGAATCGGAGTCCGAGCGTCCCTTGCTGCGCACGGTGCGCAACGCCGGTTACATGCTGACAGCCGATGAATAGATTCATCCAATCGTCCGCGTTCACGCTGGCCGTCGGCTACGTCGCCTTCGGTATGGCGGCGCTCATCCTGTTTGCTGCGCCACTGTGGTATGCCTGGCAGGTGACGATCCAGGACGGGCGTACGGAGCTGCTGCGCACGGACGCAAACCGCCTGACGGAAGTCTTCCGCCACGACGGTCCGCGGGGCCTGGCGACATTCATCGATACGCGTGTCGGAATGCAAATCGCCGGTGAGCGAATTCTGCTGCTCACGGACGCCTCGATGCATCCGCTGGCTGGGAACCTGCATGAGTGGCCGCGGGCCATTCCGCTGGGGCCGGGCACGTACGCGCTGGATGTGGACCTGGCCGGCAAGCCGGCGCATGCGATGTTCGCGCATTCCCTGTTGCCAGGCGGCTATCACCTGCTGGTCGGCCGGGACCAGGCGCTGTTCGAGCCGCTGACGCCCCGCTTCTGGTACGGTCTGGCCGCCGCCATCCTGGTGTTGCTGGGCGCAGGGGTCCTGGGCGGCCTGATGATCCGGCGGGCGGTCCTGGTCCGCGTGCACGGTCTTCGCCACACGGTGCAAGCCATCGTGCAAGGTGATCTGAGCCATCGGCTTCCCATGCTGCACAGCTCGGACGAGCTGAACACGCTCTCGAGCACTATCAATGGCATGCTCGATCAGATCGAGCAGCTCGTGCACGGCGTGCGGGACGTCTCGAACGCAATCGCACACGATCTGCGGACTCCACTGGCCGAGCTTCGCTCGCGGCTGGAGGAGCTTTCGCTCACCCGCCCGGATTCGGAGGAGACGTTCGCAGAGGTCGATGCCGCCGTCGCAGACGTCGATCGGGTTATCCGGATCTTCAATGCGCTGCTGCGCCTGGCGGAGATCGACACGGGCATGCGCCGCTCCGGCTTCGTACCGGTGAACGCGTCGGGGCTCGCCAAACAGGCCGTCGATTTCTATCAGCCGGCCGCGGAGCTCAAGGGAGTGGAGCTCACGTTCCGCTCCCACGAGGCCATCCTGGTGTCCGGCGATCCCGTGTTGCTCGCACAGGCAATTGGCAACCTGATCGACAATGCGTTGAAGTACACCTTGGAGGGCGGTGCAATCGGGGTCGAGGTGCGGTATCGCGCCGACGCAACCGTCGAAGTGAGCGTCGCCGACAACGGTCCGGGGATTCCTGATGATGAGAAGCCGAAGGTCCCGAACCGCTTCTATCGTGGCGATGCGAGTCGCGGCACACCGGGGGTCGGGCTCGGATTGACGCTGGTGGCGTCAGTCGCGAAAGTGCACGGAGGTCTGCTGGAGCTGAACGACAATCATCCAGGGCTCAAGGCGCAGATGGTCATCGCGCCGGGCGTGACGACGCTTTTGAGCCAGGAGCGGCGGGACTTGCGCGAGGAGAACGCGCCGGCGGAGCCTGGGAACGACGGCGTCGGCGCGCTGACGGCGGCGAAGGCGCCCCATTGAGTCCTGGGTCAGCGGCCCGCAGCTCTTGGATTCCCCGTACGGTCTCAAGCGACTTCCCTAGGCGGCAGCCCCCCAGCTCTTCACCCAGGCCACGGTGCCCACCCCCGCGAACGTCATGAGGACCGAGCCGGCAAGGTGTACCGCCGCTTCGCGGCAGGCCCACAGAGTGCGTCCTTGCTGCAGGAGAATCACCAGTTCGGCCGAGAAGGTCGAGAAGGTCGTCAGTCCACCGCAGAAGCCGGTGATGACCAGGAGTCGCCATTCAGGCGACAGTGCGGAGTAAACGGCGAAATACGCTATGGCCACTCCCACGAGGTAGCCGCCAATCAGGTTGGCGAGCAGAGTTCCCGGAGGCAGAGCGGGGAACAGGGCGTTGAGCTTTATGCTCAGCCACCACCTGAGGAGCCCGCCGAGACTCGACCCTACGGCAATAGCCAAAACCGCTTTCCCCATGCACGCGACCCCTTGCCTGCCGGCTCGTGACCCAAGTCCCGTTATGGTACGCCGCTCGAGCGAGAGAGCCGGATGTGTGAGACTTTCCGCTGCCTTGGTTGGCGGGTCTGCGGGATAATGGCAAAAATCCAACCCGGATCTTACGTCAGGCCGGGCATTTCGTAGGAGCCGGATGGCCCGTTCCATATTCCCCGTTGCGCTTCTCTTCCTTGTGCAGGTTGTCACGGCGCTCGCGGCTGACGATACGCACGCGCCCGCCCGTCCGGCCGCTGCGGTCCACCCCGCTCAAGTGCTCATCGACCGCGCCGTTGTCGAGGTGCGGACGGATCCCGAAGCAAGCAAACGTGACGCGGACAGTGCCCTGGCGCTGATACAGCGCCATCCCGACGCGGATCTGGAAATCCGCGCCCGGCTGCTGATCTGCGACTACCAGTCCGAGCGGGATCCCGCGGCCGCTCAGCAACAGATCGACGCCGTCGCCGTCCTGCTGCCCAGCGCCCAGCACGCCGGGTTGCGTGCGGGCGTGCTGAACTGCGAGGGGGAAGTGGCTGAGACGGCCGGCAAGAATGCCCAAGCGCGAACGGCGTACGAGAATGCCGTCACCGCCGCCACAGAGGCGAACGATGACGAATTTCTTGCCCTGAGCCTGTTCCAGCGCGGGTGGCTGCTGGGGCTTCAGGGCGAGTACGCGTCCGGACTGGCGGATCTGCGCCGCGCCGACACCCTGTTCGAGCGCCTGAAAATGCCCCTGCGTGCCCTCACGACGCTGAATGGCATCGCGACCCTGTACAACCGGATGGGCGACTACGAGCAGGCGAAGCACATCTACACGCTCGCGCTGAAACAGCAGCGCACCTCCAACATGTATCGCGAGGAGGGCGTGACTCTGCACAACCTCGGGCGTACGCATGAGTACCTCGGAGAGTGGGACGCGGCGAAAGAAGCCTTTGGCGGCGCTCTCGCGATCTGCCGGCGTATCGCCTACGAGCGCGGTGAGGCGTATGCCTTGAGAGGCCTGGCCGCCGTCGCCAATGCCTCGGCCGATCCCCGAGGTGCGCTGGAAATTCTCGCAAAGGCGTCCGCTCTCCAAGGCAAGACACCGGATGCCCGGCTACGGGCCCAGATCCTGGCGGCCCGCGGGGTCGCACTGCATCAGCTGCAGCGCATGTCCGAAAGCTCGGCCGCCCTGGAAGAGGCGGCGGGTATTTTCCGCGAGGCCGACTCGCTGGTGGAGCTGACTGCCACGGAGTCGGAACTGGCCGGCCTGTATGCGGAAGAGGGTAACTGGCGGGCCGCCTTCGAAAGGCAGACCGAGGCCAAGACGATCTCGGACAAGCTGCTGAGGAACCAGATCGACCAACGCTTCCAGACCCTGAAAATCGAGTTCGATACGGCGGCCAAGGAGAAGGAAAACCTGGCTTTGATACACGAGAACGCGGCTAACGAGAAAGCGCTCGCTCAAGGTCTGAGCGTGCGGCGCCTGCAGGCCACAGTCATCGTGCTGGCGGTTCTTCTGGTAGGACTGCTGGCGACGCTGGCGGTCTATCAGCACGGCAGTACGTTGCGCATGCGCCAACTTGCGATGACGGACGAGCTCACCGGCGTGCCGAACCGGCGCGCGGTACTGGCGCGCCTCGATCCCGTGCTGCTGAATTTAAATGAGCCGCCATGCTCGATCCTCATCATCGACATCGATCACTTCAAGAACATCAACGATCACCATGGACACGCCGCCGGCGACCAGGTGCTGAAAGTCGTGGCGGATCGCGTGCGCGCTTCCGTCATCGAGCCTGCATTTTTTGGACGTCTGGGAGGCGAGGAATTTCTCATCGTGCTGCCCGGGGTTCCGCGGGAGCCTGCGCTGGAAATCGCGGAAAACTTTCGCGAGGGCATCATGTCTCTGGACACGGGCCGTTGGTTCGCCGATCGCAGGAGCATTACTGCCAGCATCGGCGTGGCCACGTCCCGGCCAGGTGCGGATACGACGAGCAACATGCTTCAGCGTGCGGACGCGGCGCTGTACGTGGCAAAGCGAAGCGGCCGCAATTGCGTCAAGGCAGAGCCGGATAATTTCGTCGCGGGATCCGATTGGGACGCCGAAGCGAAACTTTCGCCGATCGTCCAGGTGACTTGAAGTGGCGGACCCGTGGGGCGAGCGCCTGCCGCGAACCCTTGGCCTGTTCAACGCGATGGCAGTCCTCGTAGGTGTCACCGTCGGCTCCGGTATCTTCCGCGTGCCGGCTACCGTCGCTGCGCAACTTCACGATCCCGGGCCCATCATCGTCTGCTGGATCGTGGGCGGCCTCGTCTGCCTGTTCGGAGCGCTGACGCTCGCCGAGCTGGCCGGCACGATGCCGCGCTCGGGCGGCGTGTTTGCCTACCTGCTCGAGAGCTTCGGCCCGATGCCTGCGTTCCTGTTCGGTTGGACTGAACTGGCCGTCATCCGCGCGTCCGCTCTTGGCGCCACGGCGACGATTTTCGCGGAATATCTCGGTTACTTCGTCTCGCTTGACCCCAGGCAGGTCCGCTACGTTGCGGCGCTTGCCATAGTTGCGATCGGCGCGATGAACTACATCGGAGCGCAGCGCGCCGCAGCCGTAATGGGTGTGGCCACTGTCGGCAAATATGTGGCCGTGATGATGCTCGGGCTGCTGGCATTTACGGCCGGCACCGGCAGCGTCTCGCACTTCACTCCAGCCTGGGGGTCGGGACTGCATCTTTCCCTGATCGCAACGGCTTTGATTCCCGTGATGTGGACTTACGATGGGTGGGCAGACCTGTCTTTCATGGGCGGCGAAGTCAGGAATCCGCAGCGCACGCTGCCGCTCGCCCTGATACTTGGAACGGCCTGCGTGATGCTGGTGTATCTCACCGTGAACCTGGGTTTCATGTACCTGCTGCCGCTGCAGGAAATGGCGGGAGCGAAGCTGATTGCCGCGACGGCGGCCGAGCATATTCCCCTGTTCGGCGGTCTGGGCGCCGGGGTGATCGCGGCGGTTGTCGTGGTGTCCTCGATCAGCGGACTCAATGGCTCGATGATGACGGGGCCGCGAATCTTCTTCGCGATGGCAGAGCGCGGCCTGTTTTTCAGCGGCGTCGCACGCGTCTCGCCCCGATTTCAGACGCCGTCGGTGGCGATCTGGCTCGCAACGGCGCTGGGCGTGGTCTACGTGCTTCAGAACGACTTTGCGCAACTGGCGGACCGATTCGTCCTGGGCATCTGGCCGTTCTATGCACTGTGCGTGGCGGGTGTGTTCGTCTTGCGGCGGCAGCGTCCAGAGCTTCTCCGGCCCTACCGCGTGCTGGGGTATCCGGTCGTGCCCGCGCTGTTTCTGCTCGCCTCGCTCGGCATGATCGTCAATTCACTCGTGACCGATCTACGCAATACCGGTGTTACGCTCGCCATCATCGTCGCTGGAATCCCCGTCTACTATCTGTGGGTGCGGTTCTCGGCTGATCGCCCCCACTGACGGTTTCGATTACCATCCTGCTCCCTCTCCTGAAGCATCGGTCAACCGCATGGTCACCCGAGTCCGCCTGCCTGTAGTGCTCGTCTGCGCTCTGATGCCTCTGGCCGGGGTGCTTGCGGCCGGTGCGCTCGCCGCAGGAACCTCCGCGCCGGGCGCGGCCGATACGGGCGCAGTCCCCGCGTTGTTCGGCTTCAGTCCCGAGTCCGTCGCCGGCGAGAAATCCCTGGAACAGCAGTTCGATTCGCAACTGGATCCTGCGCAGATGACGGGCTGGCTGAAGCGACTGTCGGCGGAAGCCAACCAGGTCGGCTCGCCGCATGACAAGGCCAACGCCGAATGGGTGCGCGATCAGTTCCGCCAGTGGGGTTGGAGCACCGAGATCGAGACGTTCGAAGTCCTGTATCCGACACTGAAGCACCACGCGCTGGAGCTCACCGCTCCGACGAAGTTCGTTGCGAGTCTGAGCGAGCCGGCCGTTGCGGGAGACGCAACATCGGCTCGCACGGACGCCATGCCGCCCTACAACGTGTACGGAGCGGACGGCGATGTCACGGGCGAGCTCGTTTATCTGAATCAGGGGATGGAAGAAGACTACCAAGACCTCGCGCGCCGTGGGATCGACGTCAAGGGCAGGATTGCCATCGTTCGCTATGGCGGCGGCTGGCGCGGGCTCAAGCCCAAACTAGCGCAGGAACACGGGGCGATCGGCTGCATCATTTATTCGGATCCGCGCGACGACGGGTACGCCGCGGGCGACGTCTATCCCAAAGGCGGATGGCGGCCTTCGGCCGGGGTACAGCGCGGATCGGTCGCCGACATGCCGACCTATTCCGGGGACCCCCTGACGCCCGGAGTCGGCGCGACCCGGGGCGCGAAGCGACTCCCGATCGCGCAGGCGAAGACGATTCTGAAAATTCCGGTGATGCCGATCTCGTACGCGGACGCGCAGCCGCTGCTGGCCGCGCTGGGCGGTCCTGTGGCGCCCGAGCGCTGGCGCGGCGCGCTTCCGTTGACTTACCACCTGGGGCCGGGGCCTGCGACGGTGCACATGGTCATCAGCTCCGACTGGGGTATGAAGACGCTGTACGACGTCATCGCGAAAATCGCGGGAGCCGAATCTCCGGATGAATGGATAGTGCGCGCGAATCATCGCGACGGGTGGGTGTATGGCGCGGGGGATCCTCTGTCAGGTCATGTGGTGATGATGGCGGAGGCACGGGCGATCGGCGAGCTGTTGCGCACGGGATGGAAGCCGAAACGAACGCTGGTGTACGGAAGCTGGGATGGCGAGGAACCCGGCCTGCTCGGGTCGACGGAGTGGGCGGAGACTCACGCCGAGGAGCTGCAGCGCAAGGCGGTGGTCTACATCAACACGGATGGCAACGCGCGCGGCTTCCTGCGCACGGGCGGCAGCCATTCGCTGCAGCACCTCGTGAATGAGGTCGCCGGGGCGGTGCAGGATCCGGAGACGGGTGTGACCGTGGGCGCGCGGGCTCGTGCGAGCCGGATGGTCAAGGGATTCGAGAAGGGCGCGTCCGAGCGCCAGAAGAAGGATGCGCAGGCGGCCGCAACGGGCACGGACCTGCCCATCGAGGCGCTCGGCTCGGGCTCCGACTTCACCCCGTTTCTGCAGCATCTGGGTGTCGCCTCGCTGAATCTCGAGTTCGGCGGCGAAGAGGACCAGGATGGCGTGTATCACTCCGCCTACGACACGTTCGAGCATTTCGTCCGCTTCGGCGATCCGGGCGAGAAGTACGGCGTCGCCGGCGCACAGACGGTCGGGCGGGTGGTCCTGCGGGTGGCCGATGCGGACCTACTGCCGATGCAGTTCGGAGGCTTCTCCGAGGCGATCGACGACTACGTCGGAGAGCTACACAGGCTGGCGGACGACAAACGCAAGGGCGCCGAGGAGCTGTCCAGGCTGTTGGAGCAGAACGCGTTTGGACTGGCCGCGGATCCGACTCGTGCCGTCGGACCTCCGGCCCGCGAGCCGGAGGTCCCGTACTTCGAGTTCGCACCGCTGGACAATGCGGCAGCGAGGCTGAAGAAGAGCGCGAAGGCCTACGATGATCTGTACGCCAAAGTCACGGCGGGCACGCTGCGGCTCACTGCGAAGCAGAAGACCGATCTCAACGACGTGCTGCGCGGGATGGAGAAAACACTGACGGACGTCCGTGGGTTGCCGATGCGCGACTGGTACAGGCACCTGATCTATGCACCCGGAACATTGACCGGATACGGCGCGAAGACCCTGCCCGGCGTGCGCGAAGGGATAGAACAGAATCGATTCGACGAAGCCAACCGGTATATCCCGCTCACCGCCGCGGTGCTGAGCGCGTACTGCGACCGGCTGGACCGCGCTACCGCATTGCTCCGGAGCGCGGTGACGCCTCCCTCGCCCGCGAAGAACGTCGCCCTGGCCGCGTCGCCGAGGCCCCAGCACGTGTTTGTCATCGTGCTCGAGAACCAATCGTTCGGGAGCACCTTCGCCGACAGCTCGAAGGCGCCTTACCTTGCGAAGACGCTGCCCTCGCAGGGCGCGCTCGTGCCCAACTATTACGGCATCGGTCATTCCAGTCTTCCCAACTACATCGCGCTGATCGCCGGGCAGGCGCCCAACCGCGACACCCAGCTGGATTGTCCCGTGTTCTCGGAGTTCCGCATGAGTCAGCCGGACCTGGACCTGCACGGTCAAGCGCTCGGTCGGGGGTGTGTGTATCCGCCGCTCGTGAAGGCCCTGCCGGATCAGCTCGACGGCAACGGACTGAGCTGGAAGGCCTATATGGAAGACATGGGTAACGTTCCGAGCCGCGAGCGAGCCACGTGCGGACACGTTGCGGTCGGCGACCAGGAGAAGTCCTACAACGCGGCGCATCTGGATAAGTACGCGGCCAGGCACAATCCGTTCCTGTTCTTCCACACCATCATCGACGATCAGTCGCGGTGTGATGCGCACATCGTCAATCTCGAGAAGCTGCGCAGCGATCTGCAATCGGCCGACACCACGGCCAACTACAACTTCGTCACGCCGAACCTGTGCAACGACGGTCACGACCCCCAATGTATCGATGGCGAGGTGGGCGGCATGAGCGCCGCAAACCAGTTTCTGCAGAAGTGGGTGCCGCTGATCATCGCTTCACCGGCATTCAGGAAAGACGGGTTGCTGGTCGTCACGTTCGATGAGACGGACATGGTGGGCCCCGAGGGCTCCACGGCGTGCTGCGCAGAAAAGCCGCTGGCCTCGGCGACTCAATATCCGCCGGGTCTGAACGGTCCCGGGGGCGGACGGATCGGCGCGGTGATGATCTCGCCCTACATCAAGCCCGGAACGGTCTCAATGGAGCCTTACAACCACTATTCGCTGCTGCGGTCGGTCGAGGACTTCTTCGGTCTTGATCACCTGGGCTATGCCGCCGAGCCCGATCTGAAGAGCCTCGGGCGGGATGTCTTTACCGAGAGCTAGAATCCCGCCGCCGCCGGCAGCGGCGCTTTTCCCAGGAGCAGGTCGGCGGCTTTCTCGGCGACCATGATCGTCGGAGCGTTGGTGTTGCCGCCGATGATCAGAGGCATGACCGACGCGTCCACTACACGCAGACCCTCCAATCCGCGCACGCGCAGCTGCGCGTCGGTGACGGCATCCGGTCCGGTTCCCATTGAGCACGAGCTCGTGGGGTGCATCGCGGTGCCGATCGTGCGGCGAATGAAGGCGTCGATCTGCTCATCCGTCTGAACCGCAGGCCCCGGAATCGCCTCGCTTCGCAGCAGGTCGGCGGCCGGTCGGGTGGCAAAGAACTCGCGCGTGGTTCTCAGAACCGTTCGCAGGGTCTGCAGATCATTCTGTTGGTCCAACAGGTTGAGGAGCACGCGCGGCGCATCCTTCGGGTTGCGTGACCGCAGCCTTACCCAGCCGCGACTCTCGGGCCGCAGCAGAACGTTGGCGGTTGCAATCCGGTGTCCGAGCGGCTTCCTGATCAGCGGAAACCACAGGTTCGCGTTGAATGCCGTCGGGCTCACGAGGGTCTGGATGTCGGGGCGCGACAGAGCGGGGCGGGACTTGTAGAAACCCATGGCCGAGACCGGCAGCCCGGAACCCGCGCCGGTCGCGAACAGGTGCCATTGCACCACGGTCATCAACATGCGATCGAAGCGCAGCTTCGAATCGAAGGCGACGCCCTCGTTGGCGATGAACTCGACCCGAATCGAAGGATGATCCTGCAGATTGCGCCCGACGCCGGGCAGGTCGTGAACCGGTTCGATGCCCGCTTCCTCGATCTCGGCGGCCGGACCGATACCCGACAGCAGCAGCACCTGCGGGGAATTGTAGGCGCCGGCGCAGAGGATGACTTCACGCCCGGCGTGCACCCGTCTCAATTGACCGGCTTGCTCGTATTCAACGCCAACGGCACGGCCCTGCTCGATCAGTATTCGTGTCGTCGTCGCGCGCATCTGCACCGTCAGGTTGGGACGCATCATCGCCGGACGCAGGTAGCGAACTGCGGTGCTCGCCCGTCGGCCCTGGTGAACGTTGAAATCCGGGACGCTGTAGCCTTCACAGGTCTCCCCGTGAAAATCGTCGAGGATCTGGAAACCGCGCTTGCGAGCTGTTTCCATGATGCGCGGATAGATGATGGCGTCCGGCTCGTGCTTCGTGACGGTCATCGGTCCGGACACGCCGTGGTAAACCGACTCGCCGCGGAAGTTCGCCTCGGCGCGGCGGAAGTACGGGAGGACTTCGGCGTATCCCCACCCCGGCAGCCCCAGCTCTCTCCAGCCGTCGTAATCGCTACGGTCCCCGCGTGCGTACATCAGACCATTGATGGTTGAGGAGCCGCCCAGCACCTTGCCCCGGGGCATGGGGATTCGGCGATGGTCGGCGTGCGGCTCCGGCTCCCCGGAATAGCCCCAGTTGAAGGCCGGGAGCGTGAAGATCCTGGGAAACGCGAGCGGCATGTGCAACAGCCAGTAGCCGTCTTCGCCGCCCGCTTCCAACAGCAACACGGAGTTGCGGGAGTCCTCGGACAGCCGCGCCGCGAGCACGCAACCCGCGGAGCCCGCACCGACAATCACGTGGTCGAACGCCTTCATGGGCGCATCATACCTACGGATTGGTAGCGGGTGGGTTTGCGGCCTCCCCGCGGCCCGGCTCGTCGAGCTTGTCCCCGAGCAGGCGGCGGATCGCCACGTAACAGACCGGGATGAGCAGTACGCCCAGCAACGCGGCGCTCAACATCCCGCCGACTACGCCGGTCCCGATCGCGTGGCGGGAGTTTGCGCCCGCGCCGGTCGAGACGGCCATGGGGAAGACTCCCAGGATGAAGGCGAAGGAGGTCATCAGGATCGGCCGAAACCGCAGGCGCGCCGCTTCCAGGACGGCGTTGTGCAGACTCTTGCCGCCTTCCTTCTGCAAGGTGACGGCGAATTCGACGATGAGAATGGCGTTCTTGGCGGAAAGCCCGATGATCGTGATCAGTCCGACCTTGAAGAAGACATCGTTCGGCAGGCCCCGCAACAAGGCGGCGAGCGTCGATCCGATCAGCCCGACGGGGACTGCCATCAGCACGGCCGCCGGAATGCTCCAGCTCTCATAGAGCGCGGCGAGGCACAGGTACACCACGAGTATCGACAGCGCGAACAGCATCGGTGCCTGTTCGCCGGACAGGATCTCCTGCAGCGACTGCGCGGCCCAGTCGAATCCGAAACCTCTTGGCAGGTACTGCTGGGTGATGCGCTCCATCTCTTTCATCGCCTCGCCGGAGCTGTGGCTCGCCGAGTTGTTACCCGTGACTTCCACGGCCGGGAATCCGTTGTACCGTGTCAACGCCGGTGGAGCGACCACCCAGTCGGTCCTTACGACGTTGGACAGCGGCACGGTGCTTCCGTTGCTGGTAACGACGTAATAGTGGCTCAGGTCCTGCGGAGTCATCCGGAAGGGTGCATCCGCCTGCAACAACACTCGCAGGATGCGCCCCTGATACACGAAATCGTTGGCATACACGGGCGCCAGCATGAGCTGGATGGCCGTGTATACGTCGGTGACCGTCAGGCCCATGGACTCGGCCTGCACGCGGTCGACGGATAACCGTAGTCTCGGAGCATCCTGCAACGTGTTGGCGCGCACCCCCGTGAGGAGGGGGTTGTTCGTGGCTCTTTGCAGCATCGTTTCCTGCGCCGCAGACAGAGCCTCGCGGCCCTTGCCGCTGCGGTCTTCGAGAAAAAAGTCGAACCCGTTGAACTGGCCGAGGCCGCGGATCGTCGGCTGGTTGATGACGAACACGCGCGCATCGTGAATCTTCGGCGCGACTGTCGTATTGCACCAGGCAATGAACTGCATCGCCGTGATGCGGCGTTGATTCCATGTCTTCAGCTTGATGAATGCGCGGCCGACGTTCTCGCCGTTGCCCGTGAAGCTCGAGCCTGTGACCAGCAGGGCGGTATCCACTGCGGGACTCTTGCGGATCTCCTCGTCGAACTGCGTGAGCACCTCCCGGGTACGTGCCATCGTTGCCCCCGGGGGCAGCTGGATGTCTGCCAGGGCATATCCCTGATCCTCCTCAGGCACGAAGCTGCCCGGAAGCTTCGTGAAGAGGAGCACGCCCATCACCAGCATCACCGCGAATGCGCCCATCCACCGCGGCACATGCGCGACGGATGCATATACACGGCGAACGTAGGCCTTCCGCGTGCGCTCGTAGGCACGGTTGAATCCGTTGAAGAAGAAGTTGCCCCGCAAGTGCCCGGGCCGCAGGAGGGTCGCACACAGCGCCGGCGTGAACGACAGCGCCAGAAAGGCCGAGAAGCCCATCGAGAGTGCGATCGTCAGAGCGAACTGCCGGTAGATGACACCCACGCTGCCGGTTTGCAGCGCGCTGGGAATGAATACCGCCGCGAGGACCATGGTGATCGCGATGATGGCGCCCGTAATCTGCCTCATCGCCTTGCGGGTCGCCTCCTTTGCCTCCAGATTCTCCTCCCGCATGATCCGTTCGACTGCTTCGACTACCACGATGGCATCGTCCACTACGATTCCGATCGCGAGCACCATCGCAAACAAGGTGAGCTGGTTGATGGAGTAGCCGACCGCCTGCAGCCCCATAAGCGTGCCCATCAGCGCCACCGGCACGACGAGCGTGGGGATGAGCGTCGCCCGGAAGCTCTGGAGGAACACGAGCATCACGAGGAACACGAGGGCGACCGCCTCGATCAGAGTGATGGTCACTTCCCGGATGGCGACGTAGATGAACGTCGTGGAGTCGAACGGCATGAACCACGTGACGCCCGCGGGAAAGCTGGACTGAAGCGCCGTCATCCGCGCCTTGACCAGCCTGATGACCTCCAGGGCATTGGCGCCGGGCAACAGCTGGATGCCGAACGCAGCCATGTAGGTCTTGCCGACGCGGGTCTCGAACCCGTACTGCGATTGACCGAGCCCGACGCGGGCGACGTCCTTCAGACGCACGGATGTCCCGTTCGGATCGGTGCGCAGGAGGATGTTCTGAAACTGCTCGGGGGTCGTGAAGCGCCCCTCGGCGACGACGCTTGCGCTGAATTGCTGTCCCTTGTAGGCCGGCTCCGCTCCGATCGAGCCGGCGGCGAACTGTACGTTCTGGCCGCGGACCGTGGCCAGAACTGCGGCCGCGGACAGGTTATAGGCATGCAGCTTGTCCGGATCGAGCCAGATGCGCATCGCGTACTCGGCGCCGAACTGCGAGGCGGAGCCGATCCCGGGAATGCGCTGGATCTGATCGATGACCTGGGAGGCGACGATGTTGTTGAGCTCGGCGGGCCCCGGGCCATCGGCCGTCGTCGACTGCAGCGCAACGACCCCGAGGAACCCCGCGTTCGCCTTCGAGATCCGGATGCCCTGCGCGTTCACTTCCGCCGGCAGCCGTGGCGTGGCGAGCGTGACCCGGTTCTGAGTCTGGACGGCCGCGATGTCCGGGTTGGTGCCGCTGTCGAAGGTCAGCGAGATCTGCGAGCTGCCATCGGAGCTCGACGAAGAGGTGAAGTAGAGGAGGCGATCGATGCCGGTGAGCTGCTGCTCGATCACCTGCGTAACGGTCGACTCCACGGTGCTCGCGTTTGCGCCCGGGAAGGAGGTGTTCACGTTGACCTGCGGCGGCGCGATATCGGGATACGCTTCGGTGGAGAGCGTCGTCAGCGCGATGGTTCCACCGAGGATCAACAGGATGGCGAGTACCCATGCGAAAATGGGCCGATCGATAAAAAACTGCGGCATGGCGCCTTGAGTCTCTAACGGCCGGCCGGCGCGGCGTCACTTGCGACCGTCGCCGTGTCAGCCGCGTTGCCGTTCGAAACGACGGTCACCGGCGAGCCGGGGCGCGCGTTCTGAACTCCCGACACGATAATACGGTCGCCGTCCGCAAGACCGCTGGTCACGATCCAGTCGGTGTTCACCGAGGTGTCAGCCACCACGCGCTTCTGTATGACTTTGGTATCGGCTCCCACCGTCAGGACATACGGTCCGGTGTTGTCGCGCTGCAGTCCCTTCTGCGGCACCTTGTACGCCCGGTTGATCGTGCCGATGGTCAGGTGCACGCCTACGTACATGCCGGGGAGCAGCTGCCCATCAGGATTGGGGACGATCCCGCGCAAGGCGACGGAACCGGTGGCCGGATCGACACTCACATCCGCAAAATCGAGCGTGCCGGGGTGGCCGTACGGCGCCCCGTCCTGCAACGCCAGTTGCACCACGGCCTTATTGTCGCCCGCGAGTGTGATATTGCCCGCGGCCTGCTCGCGCCGCAGTCGCTCCACTTCCACCGCGGCCTGATCGAAGTTGACGTAGATGGGGTCGAGCTGCTCGACCGTGGTCAGAAGAGTGGCCTCGCCCTGGCCAAC
>FTEW01000439.1_pt1 | contig 33325 bp, 27 predicted proteins | sample 1640301 | NCBI WGS metagenome assembly FTEW01 (sample SAMEA3914816, study PRJEB12502) | metagenome | biome: forest; material: soil | place: USA | collected 2011-09-16 | depth 0.3 m
AGAGCCGGCGGCACGGTAGACTCCGCCCCAAGCATCCCAACGCTCAGGAAGACCGAATATGCCCGATGCACCGATGAGCACAGCAGACCTGCAGAGCCTCGATCGGGCGACGATCCTGCATCCTTTCGCACAATTGCGGCAGTTTTCGGCCGGTGAGCTGGGTGAGCCGCGCATCATGGCTGGGGCTGAAGGCATTCGAGTGCGCGATCGGGACGGCCGCGAGCTGATCGACGCCTTTGCCGGCCGATACTGTGTCCATGTCGGGTACGGACGCCGGGAGATCGCAGACGCGATCCACGCCCAGGCGCTTGAGCTCCCGTATTACCACGCATATGCCGGCTACTCCAACGAACCCGCGATCAGGCTCGCTCAACGGGTGCTCGCCATGACGCCCGGACGGATGGAACGCATCTGCTACGGACTGTCCGGGTCGGATTCCAACGAGACGCAGATGAAAATCGTCTGGTATTACAACAACGTGCTGGGACGCACGCAGAAGAAGAAGATCATTTCGCGCTGGCGTGGCTATCACGGCGGCACCGTGATGGCGGGCAGCCTCACCGGCCTGGAGAACGTGCATCAGGCCTTCGATCTGCCGCAAGGGCCGGTTCTGCACACGATCACTCCGCACTTCTTCTGGCATGCCGAACCCGGCATGGGCGAGCGGGATTTCTCCCGGCTGTGCGCGAACCGTCTCGAGGCGCTCATTCAAACCGAGGGGCCGGACACCGTGGCGGCGTTCATCGGGGAGCCGGTGCTCGGAACAGGCGGCATCATCCCGCCGCCGGCAGGCTACTGGGAGGAGATCCAACAGGTCCTGAAACGCTACGACATCCTGCTGATTGCGGATGAAGTCGTATGCGGCTTCGGGCGACTCGGCAAAGCCTTCGGCGCCGACGTCTATGGCATCGAGCCCGACCTCATTACCCTCGGCAAGGGACTCACGAGCGGCTACCTGCCGTTATCGGCTGCGGTCATCGGCGAGAAGGTCTGGAAGGTCCTCGAACAGGGCTCGGACAAGTACGGCGCGTTCGGGCACGGCTATACGTTCTCGGCCCACCCGTTGTGTGCGACGGCCGCGCTCGCCAACCTGCAGATCCTGCAGCGGGAGCGGATATTCGCTCATGTAGCGGCCACCGCGCCCTATTTCCTGGAACGGTTGCGACAGACCTTCAGCGGGCGGCCCCGCGTCGCCGAAGTGCGCGGGGCGGGACTGCTGGGCGCGATCGAATTTGCCGAGGATCCCGCGCAAAGAGCCCGCTTCGATCCTGCAAAAAAAGTCGGCCCTCAAATCGCCGCGGCGTGTCTCGACGAGGGAGTCATCGTGCGTGCCCTTCCCCATGGGGACATCGTAGGTTTTGCACCACCGCTCATCGTCACACGAGACGAGATCGACGATATCGTCGCGCGCGTTGCTCGCGCCGTAGAGCGAGTGACCCGTCGGCTTTGATTCTCGCGCGCTCAGTGGATCAATCGTGAGCACAGATCGATGAGGGCACTGGGCAGCAGGCCCAGGAGCAGCACCGCTGCAGCGTTGACCACCAGGACAGCTCGCACGCTCCTCTGGCGAGTGATCGGGACCGTCTCGACCGTGGGTGCATCGAAATACATCAGCTTGATGATGCGCAGATAGTAGAACGCGCCTACCACCGACATGGCTGCGGAGATGACCACCAGCCAGAAATGGCCGGTCTCCCACAACGCCTGGAAGATGCGCAGCTTCGCCCAGAATCCCACGAAGGGCGGCACACCCGCGGTGGAGAACATGAGGACCATCATGACAAGCGCAAGCAGCGGATCGCGCCGGTAGAGTCCCTTGTAATCTTCGAGCTTGTCCGCCTCGTAGCCCTTGCGGCTCGCAAGCAGGATTACACCGAAGGAACCGAGGGCCACGAGCACGTACACCAGGGTGTAGTACAGGGCAGCCGTGTAGCCGCCGGGCGTCCCCGCCACGAAGCCGAGAACGATGAAGCCCACATTCGAGATCGTCGAATAGGCCAACATGCGCTTCAGGTTCGTCTGCACGAGCGCGACAACATTTCCGACCACGAGTGTGAGGATCGCCAGCGCTCCGAGCATCTGCGTCCACTCAACGACGGAGCCGCCCATGCCGTGCGCGAGCAACCGCAACGCCAGGGCGAAGTAGGCGATCTTGGGGGCGGTGCCGATGAACAGGGTCACACTCGTGGGAGCGCCCTCGTACACATCCGGTAGCCACATGTGAAATGGGACCGCACCCAGCTTGAACGCCACCCCGACGACGAGGAACACCAACCCGAACACCACGCCGAGCCCGGCCGGCTCGTGCAGTCGAACCGCGATCTCCTCGAGATTCAGTGTGCCGGTCAGTCCATAGATCCAGGACATACCATAAAGCAACGCCCCGGACGCGATCGCACCGAGCACGAAATACTTCATGGCCGATTCCGCGGCGACCGATGACTCGCGATCGAATGCAACCATCGCATACACGGACAACGCGAGGAGCTCCACGCCCAAATATACGGTGAGCAGACTGTTTGCGCTGATGAGCACGAAGATCCCGAGCAGCGCGGACAACGCAAGCACGTAGTACTCGCCACGCAGGATGTCACGATTCTCAAGATAGGTGCGCGAATACAGCAGAACCACCGCGACGACCAGAAAGCCAACCAGCTTGAGCACCCAACCAAGCTCGTCCGCAACGTACATACCATCGAAAAGGACGGCGTGCAGCGTGACGTGACCGTATCGAGCCGTCAAGGCGCCGCCCACTACGAGGGTCAACAATGTCAATTTCGCCGTCAGCCCGCGATGCTTCTCGCCTGCAAAGACATCCATCAGCAGGATTGCGCAGATCGCCACCAGCAGGTAGATCTCCGCAATCGCGGGTGCAATGCCGGCCCAGGTGATGGTCGTCTCGAGCATGGCGATCTTCTAAAGAGGAATCTTCGTGGCCACCGCCTGATCGACCAGGTGATGGATCGTGGGCTGCATGATTCTCAGCAAGGGATCGGGCCACACGCCGAGGACGAGAACGGCAATGGCGAGGGCGCCGAGTACGATGAACTCCCGGCCGTTCAGATCCGTCAGGTGAGCGACCCCGTCATTCGCCACCGGGCCGAAGACGACTCTCTTGACGAGCCACAAGGTATACGCGGCACCCAGCACGAGAGTGACCGCCGCGAGCAGCGAATACCAGAAACTCGCCTTGAAGCTCGCCAGGATCACGAGGAATTCGCCGACGAACCCGGACGTGCCCGGCAGGCCGGTGTTCGCGAGCGCAAACCACACCATGAAAGCTGCAAAGACCGGCATCGTGTTGATGACACCGCCGTAGTCGGCAATCTGGCGGCTGTGCATACGGTCATACAGCACACCGACGCACAGAAACAGCGCTCCCGAGACGAGGCCGTGAGAAATCATCTGCACCATCGCGCCGTCGAGGCCCATGCCCGCGCCCTGCAGCCCGCCGGTGTTGCGCACAATGTGATAGACGAGGAACGCGCCGAGCGTCACGAAACCCATGTGGGCAATGGAGGAGTAGGCGATGAGTTTCTTCATGTCCTGCTGGACCAGCGCGACGAACCCGATATACACCACGGCGATCAGCGAAAGCGCAATGACCAGCGCGCTGAGCTGCTGGCTCGCATCCGGCGTGATCGGCAGGCTGAACCTGAGGAAGCCATAGCCGCCCATTTTCAACATGATGGCCGCGAGAATCACGGACCCGCCGGTGGGTGCCTCGACGTGCGCGTCGGGCAGCCAGGTATGCACCGGCCACATCGGAACCTTCACGGCGAAGGCGAGCAGGAACGCGCTGAAGATCCAGCGCTGCTCCACTAACGTGAGGGGTAACGACTGGAAACTGGCAATGGCGTAGTCGCCCGCCTTCACGTACATGTAGATCAGTGCGGCCAGCATGAACACGGAGCCCAGGAACGTGTACAGGAAGAATTTGATGGTCGCGTAGACCCGCCGCGGTCCGCCCCAGATTCCGATGATGAGGAACATCGGGATCAGCATCGCTTCCCAGAAGAAATAAAAGAGCAGCGCATCGGTCGCCGAGAACACTCCGATCATCAGCCCTTCCATGATGAGGAAGGCGGCGAAGTACTGCGCGGGACGACTCTCGATGACGGTCCACGCGGCGATGATCACGGGGATCGTCATGAAGGCGGTGAGGATGACGAGTGGCAGGGAGATGCCGTCTACTCCAAGACCGTAGTAAGCGCTGAAACGCGGAATCCACTGTACTTGCTCGCCGAATTGCATGGCTGCGCTGGTGGCGTCGAATTTCGCAGCCAGCGGCAGGCAGAGGATCAGCGTGACCAGCGACGCAAGCAGTGCCAGCCAGCGCGCCGCGGCGATGTTGCGTTCGCCGAGCAGCAGGACGAGAACACCCGCAGCGATGGGCAGCCAGATCAGAACCGACAGGAGACCGTGCATTTTTTTGATTGACCCCCGTCAGGCTACATTCTAACGAGGAACCAGCCGAGCAGGACTGCGAGGCCGATGACCATCCAGAAAGCATAGGAATACAGGTAACCGCTCTGCACCCTGCGAAGGACACCGCCGATCCAACCCACCGTGGAGGCGGTGCCATTGACCATTGCTCCGTCGATCAACCCCTGATCACCGGCCTTCCACAAGCCGATCCCGATCCCTCGCGTGAGGGCCGCGAGAATGTTCTCATTGAACCAGTCGAAGTAGTATTTGTTTACGAGGAGCGTGCGTACGAAGCTCAAGGACTCGGCCATCCGGTCTGCCAGCGAGGGTCGCCACAGGAAGCACACCCACGCGGTGAAGACTCCGGCCGCGGCCATCCAGAAGGGCGGTTGGATCAGCCCGCTGAATCCTGCCTGCAGAGCGCCGTGGAACTCTCGACCGAGCTCGCGCACGACGTCGTTCTGCTCCAGCACCCGGATGGACGAGCCGAAATAATCGCCGAACAGAACCGATCCGACGGTGAAGAACCCGATGAGAACCGACGGAATTGCCAGCGCGATCAGCGGCACGGTGATCACCGCGGGACTCTCGCGCGGCTCGCCGCCCCCATGGCCATGATCATCGCCGTGGCCGTGAGCATCCCCCTGCGCTGGCGTATCGCCTTGTCCATGCGCAGCCGATGACTGTTCCTCGTGACCGGCCGTCTTTCCCGCGCCCGCGGTTTGCATCTGTTCCGGGTGCCGGAATCTCTCCGGTCCGTGGAATGTCATGAAAAGCATGCGGAACGTGTAGAGCGCCGTCACGAACACGCCGCCCAGCACGCAGTAATACGCGTAAGTCGCGCCCCACCGATGCGAGTTGCCGACGGCTTCGATGATCGCATCCTTGGAATAGAATCCGGAAAAGAACGGGGTGCCGATCAGCGCCAGCGCCCCGATCCAACAGGTGACGGCGGTGATCGGCATGTACTTCGCCAGCCCACCCATCTTGCGCATGTCCTGTTCGTGATGCATCCCGATGATCACGGAACCCGCCGCAAGAAACAGCAGTGCCTTGAAGAAGGCATGCGTCATCAGATGGAAAATCGCGGCGCTGTACGCGGAGGCGCCGAGCGCCACGGTCATGTAACCAAGCTGCGAAAGCGTCGAATAGGCCACCACCCGCTTGATGTCATTGTTCACGACGCCCAGGAGGCCCATGAAAAATGCGGTGGTCGCGCCGATGACCAGCACGAAGGCCAAGGCAACTTCCGAATACTCGAACAGCGGCGACATGCGCGCAACCATGAAGATACCCGCGGTCACCATCGTCGCAGCATGGATCAGTGCGGAAATCGGAGTCGGACCCTCCATGGAGTCCGGCAGCCAGACATGCAGTGGGACCTGGGCCGATTTACCCATCGCGCCTATGAACAGACAGATGCAGATGAGCGTCAGCGACTGCACACCTGTCGTGGAACCGAGCGGCAGGACCGCGTGCGCCAGCTTCGGCGCCGCCATGAACGCATCAGTGTAAAGAAGCGAATTCGTGTAGTAGAAGATTCCGGCGATGCCGAGCACGAAGCCGAAATCGCCGATCCGGTTGACCAGGAAGGCCTTGAGGTTCGCGAAGATCGCACTCGGGCGCGTGTACCAGAAGCCGATCAGCAGGTACGAGACCACGCCGACCGCCTCCCAACCGAAAAACAGCTGCATGAAGTTGTTCGCCATCACCAGCATGAGCATCGAAAAGGTGAACAGCGAGATGTAGCTGAAGAAGCGGTTGTAGCCCGGGTCATCGCGCATGTACCCGATCGTGTAGATGTGCACGCACAGCGAAACGAATGTCACGACCGCCATCATCAGGGCGCTGAGGCGGTCGATGAGAAACCCAACGTCGATGCGCACGCCATCCGAAACCGCCCAGGTGTAGACCGGAGCGTCGTAGGCAGGCACGCCGTCCAGGAGCTGCTTGAGCACATGAATCGACAGGACGCACGAAATAGCGACGCCGACCGTGGTCACCGTGTGAACGACGGAACGGCCAAGGTAGCGGCCGAGCAGGCCTGCGGCCGCGGAGGCGATGAGCGGCAGCAGCGGAATGGCGAGCAGCAGAGTCGGATTCATGGACGGCTTCAGCCCTTCAGGGTATTCAGGTCTTCGACGTTGATGCTGCGCCGCTCGCGGAACAGCACGACGAGGATGGCGAGCCCGATGGCCGATTCCGCGGCCGCCACCGTGAGGACGAAAAAGACGAAGACCTGGCCATTGATGTCGCCCAGGAAGCGCGAGAACGCGATGAAGTTGAAGTTGGCCGCCAGCAGCAGCAGCTCGACGCACATCAGCAGCAGGATGACGTTCCGGCGATTCAGAAAGATTCCGGCGACGGACAGCGCAAAGAGGAGGCCGGACAGGATCAGCATCTGGCCCAGCGTGATCATGGGCGCTTCTCCGCGTCCATCTTGACGATCCGGATGCGATCCTGGCTGCGGGTCGCGTTTTGGACATTGACGTCCTGGACCTTGAGCCCGGGACGGCGCCGCATCGTCAGGGCGATCGCCGCCACGATGGCCACGAGCAGCAGCACCGCCGCCAGCTCGAACGGATACGCGTACTTCGTGTAGAGAATGAGACCCAGCTCGCGCGTGTTGCTGTAATCGCCGGCGACCGGCACCGGAACTTTGCTGATATCCACGCCGAGCCCGCGCGCCCACACGACGCCGGCGATCTCCACGATCACGGCCGCTGCGGTCAGCCATCCGAGCCATGCATAGCGGACGAAACCTTCGCGCAGCTCCTCCAGGTTGACGTCGAGCATCATGACGACAAAGAGGAACAGCACCATTACGGCGCCCACGTATACAAGCACGAGCACCACTGCGAGGAACTCCGCTTGGATCAGTAGCCAGATCGCAGCGGAGGTCACGAAGCACAGGACGAGCGACAACGCGGAATACACCGTATTGCGCGACACGATCACCCCGAGTGCCGCCGCGACCAGGACGGCCGAGAAAATGTAGAAAAGCACTTCAACCAGCACGGTTCGCATCCTCGGCCAGCCCTGGGCGGCGGAGCCTCGTCGGCTGCGCAGCAGCAGTCGTTTGCAGGTTACCGGTATGGCGCATCGGCCGCTTTGTCAGTCGCGATCATCGCCTCGTAACGCTCGCCCACCGCGAGCAGCTTATCCTTGCTCATGATGTTCTCGCCGCGATGCTCCATGTGATACTCGTGGATGCGCGTCAGCACGATGGCATCCACCGGGCAGGCCTCCTCGCAGAAGCCGCAGTAGATGCACTTGAACAGATCGATGTCGTAACGCGTCGTCCGCCGCGTCCCATCGGGCGCGACGTCGGAGTCGATGGTGATGCAGACCGCTGGGCACACCGCCTCGCACAGCTTGCACGCAATGCAGCGCTCCTGCCCGTTCGCATAACGGCGCAAGGCGTGCAGTCCGCGGAAACGCGGCGATTGCGGTGTTTTCTCTTCGGGATAGTTCAGCGTGTACTTGGTGCTGAAGAATGTGCGAAAGGTGACGGACATCCCCTTGAGGAGCTCCGGCAGCAGAAATGTTTTGAATGGGTTGACGGCCATAGCCAGTTTCGTCCTTCAGTGCGCCCACGGTCCGATCTTGTACGCGGACATCACCATCTCGACCACGATCCATACGAGCGTCACCGGAATCAGGGCCTTCCAGCCGAGGCGCATGATCTGGTCGTACCGATAGCGCGGAAACGTAGCGCGGAACCACAGGAACAGGATCAGGAAGCAGAAGATCTTCAGCCCCAACCAGAAGAAGCTCGGCTGCGCGAACCAACTGTCGCCAACGAGCGGCCACCCTTGTAGCGGTGACAACCAGCCGCCAAAGAAGAACACCGCCGTGAGAGCCGAGATCAGGATCATGTTCGCGTATTCGGCCAGAAAGAACAGCGCGAACGCGATTCCCGAGTACTCCACGTGGAAGCCGGCAACGATTTCGGACTCGCCCTCGGCAACGTCGAACGGTGCGCGGTTGGTCTCGGCGACGCCTGAGATGAAGTAGACGATGAACAGCGGAAACAGCCAGAACCAGTTCCACGCGAGAAATCCGCCTTCCTGGCCGTGCACGATCGTACCCAGGTTGAGGCTGCGGGAAGCCATAAGAACCCCCACCAGCGCGAAACCCATCGCGATCTCGTAGGCGACCATCTGCGCCGCGGAGCGCATGGCGCCCAGGAATGCGTACTTCGAATTGGCGGCCCAGCCTGCGATGATCACGCCATACACGCCCATGGAAGTGAGCGAGAGCAGGTACAAAAGGCCCGCGTCGGCCTTGGAGACGACCACCTCGGGGGACAGTGGGATGACGGCCCACGCGGCGAACGCCGGAATCAGGGCAATCATCGGGGCGAGCCGGAACAGGAACTTGTTGGACTTCTCCGGGATGATCACTTCCTTGAGCAGCAGTTTGACGACGTCGGCGAACGGCTGGCCCAGTCCGGGGAACAGACCGAAGAGGCGCACGCGGTTCGGCCCGCGCCGCAACTGCATGTACCCGATGACCTTCCGCTCCAGCAGCGTCAGCAACGCGACGCAGATGATCAGACTGATCGTGATCACAAGGATCCAACCCGTCGAGATCAGCGTCGAGCGGGTTGCACCGGGCAACGCCAGCCAGTCGGTTACAAGTTTGTCGAGCACTCGAGCGCAGTCCTGCCGGTCAGTACGTCGAGGCCGGCGTACGGCCTTCGCGAGTCTTCTGCAGTGAGGGCGCGCGTCGCACGAGGGCATCGGTCTGATACATTGGCAGGTCGACAACCGCGGCCTCGGTGTCCCCTCGCTTCTGCGAGACGCGGTGGCCTCCCCGATAGACGGCCTGCGTCACGTTCCGGGCATCCGCGCACAGCTCGCGCAGCTCGTCGCGGATTTCATCCGAGGACCGGTAGTCGAACCCGCCGAGGTCGAGCAGATTGCCCAGAACTCTCAGGACCTTCCAGCCCGGCCGGGATTCGCCGACGGGCTCGGCAGCCCCGGTCTGGCTCTGCCATACCCCCTCGAGATTCACGTAGGTGCCGGAGGTCTCCGCAAACGTGCCGATCGGCAACAGCACGTGCGCGAGCTGGCGCAGCTGATCGTTTGCGAAGGGCGTCACGGCAACGACAAATTCGGCCTTGGAGACGGTCCGCGCAGCATCGACTCCGCCCGCCTCGTTCCAGGGCTCCACGGCCCCGAACAGCAGGTAGGCCTTCTGGGTGATGCGCAACATGTCCCCGGCAGATAAACCTGGTTCGCCGATTGCCTTGCCGCCCGCCTCACGGTGAGGCACCGCTCCGGCAAGGTAGGCTCCGGCTGCGTTGCCGCCCTCCGCGAGCACGCCGAACGAAGCGCCGGTCACCTCAGCAATCGCGGCTGCAAGGGAGCGCAGATCGGCGAACGACGGATGCCGTAGGGCGAGCGCTCCGAGCCAGACCGCCCGGCTCTTGCCTGTCGCCAGCGCCGTGGCCATGGCCATATGCGGGTCCTGGATCTGCGCATCGCGCACGGCCGTGGCCAGATGCTCAGGCACCGGCCGGCCCGTATATTCGGCGGCAGCGGCCAGAATGGCCGCGAGATCCGCCGCTTGGCGGCCGGGCGGTGAAACGATCTGCGCGGCGACCGGAAACAGGAAGGGAAAGTGCGCCGGATTCAGCCACGAGAGCTTCGCTCCTCGCAGCGCCGCCTTGCGGACGCGGTGAGCCAGAATCGGGACTTCGCGCCGCAGGTGAGATCCGACGATGAGCAGCGAATCCAACGTCTCGACAGCCGCAATCGGCATGCCGAGATTGGGGTATGCCGGGTCGGACACCTGATCGCGGAAATCCCGTTGTCGAATGCGGTGATCGATGTTGCTCGTACCCAGACCGCGTGCCACCCGCCCGGCCAGATACAACTCCTCCAGAGTGCTCGTACTGCTCGCGAGCACGCCGAGATCGGCGCCCCGCGCCCGCAACCCCTCGACCGCCTTGCCGAGCGCAGTCTCCCAGTCCGTCGGGACCCACTCGCCGCCCTCGCGCACCATCGGACGCTGGATCCGCTCGGAGCTGTACACGGCCTCATAACTGAACCGGTCGCGGTCGGCGATCCAGGTCTCGTTGATCGATTCGTTCTGACGCGGCACGACGCGCATGAGCCTGCCGCGCAGCACGTGTCCGAACACGTTCGTGCCGACGCCGTCATGCGGTGAGATCAGCGGAACGGAGGCCATTTCCCAGGCGCGCGCGCTGAACCGGTACGGCTTCGAGACGAGTGCGCCCACCGGACACAGGTCGATGACGTTACCGGAGAGCTCATGATGCACCGTCCGCTCGATGTACGTGCGAACCTTCATCTGCTCCCCCCGGCCGATCATCCCGAGCTCCTGGATGCCCGCGATCTCATCCGTGAAACGGATGCAGCGCGTGCAGTGAATGCAGCGGGTCATGTCGGTAGCGATCAGCGGTCCGAGGTTCTCATCCTGCACGGAGCGCTTGCGCTCGTGATAACGGGAAATGTCCCGGCCGAATCCGACCGCGAGGTCCTGCAGCTCACACTCCCCGCCCTGATCGCAGATCGGGCAGTCGAGGGGATGATTGATGAGTAGGAACTCCATCGTCGCCCGTTGCGCCCCGATCGCCCGCGCAGATTTCGTGAAGATCTTCATTCCCTCCGCCACAGGCGTGGCGCATGCGGGGAGCGGCTTCGGAGCCTTCTCGACTTCGACCAGGCACATCCGGCAATTCGCCGCGATCGTCAACTTGTCGTGGTAGCAGAAGCGCGGGACGTAGGCGCCATGCGCGTCGGTGACGCGGATGATCATCTCACCCTTCGGCGCCTTCACCGGGACGCCGTTCACTTCCACGTTGACGAATTCATCGGCCATTAGACCACCCGCGCTCTGATGCTCATCGCCATTGCCGTCATGGCCCTCATGCCGCCTTCGCTCCGAGCCGTTCCTGAACGAAGCTGCGGCCGCCGTGATCGATCATGTACTCGAATTCGTGTCGATAGTGCTTCAGGAAACTCTGCACCGGCCAGGCGGCCGCATCGCCCAGCGCGCAAATCGTATGGCCCTCGATTCGATTGGCGACGTCGAGCAGCAGTGCCAGCTCCTCGCGGCGGGCTTCGCCGGCGAGCACCCGCTTCAGCAGGCGATTCATCCAACCGGTGCCCTCCCGGCACGGCGTGCATTGGCCACAGGATTCAGACATGTAGAACCGCGAGATCCGCTCCAGAACCCGCACCATGCAGGTGGTCTCATCCATCACGATGACCGCCGCCGAACCGATCGCCGAGCCCGCCGCTTTCAACGAGTCGTAGTCCATGGTGAGTGTCAGCATGATCTCACCCGGTACGACAGGCACGGAGGAACCTCCGGGAATGACGGCCTTCAGCTTGCGTCCCTCCCGCACGCCGCCGGCCAGCTCGAGCAGATCCGTGAACGCTATGCCGAGCGGGGTCTCGAAGTTGCCGGCCTTCTGCACATGCCCTGAAACCGAGAAGATGACCGTCCCCCCCGAGTTCTTCGGTCCAAGCTCCAGGAACCATTGTGGCCCCTTGCGCAGGATGGTCGGAACGGACGCGAAGCTCTGGGTGTTGTTGATGGTGGTCGGCGCGCCGTACAGGCCGAAGTTCGCCGGAAAGGGCGGCTTGAAGCGCGGCTTGCCGGGTTTGCCCTCGAGCGAGTCGAGCAACGCCGTCTCCTCTCCGCAGATGTAAGCGCCTGCACCCACGAAGGTGTGGATGTCGAAGTCGATTCCGGAGCCGCCGATGTTCTTGCCAAGGAGACCGGCCGCGTACGCTTCCTCCAGCGCAGCTTCGAAGCGCGGCACCGGTTCGCCGAGAAACTCGCCGCGGATATAGTTGTACGCGACGGTGCTGTTGGTTGCGTAGCCGCCGATGGCGAGTCCCTCGATGAGCGCATGAGGGTTGAAGCGCAGGATGTCACGATCGTGACAGGTGCCCGGCTCGCTTTCGTCCGAATTGCACACGAGGTACTTCTGCACCGGCGAGTTGCGCGGCATGAAGCTCCACTTCGTGCCCGTCGGGAAGCCGGCGCCGCCGCGGCCGCGCAGCCCCGAGGCCTTCACCGCGTCGATGATCGAATCGCGGGTCGGCTTGTCGCGCACGAGCCGGTCCCACACCTCGTAACCGCCGATCTTGCGATAGGTGTCCAGTGTCCAGGGGCGATCCAGCTTCAGGGACTCGAACAACACGAGGTCCAGCTTGTCGGCGGCGACGGTCATGATGGATCCAGACTCACTGCAGATCATCCAGAACTTTGTCGATCTTCTCGGGGGTGAGATGCTCGTGGAACACGTGGTCTACCATCATCATCGGGGCGCCCGTACAGGCCGCGAGGCACTCCTCTTCCCGTTTCAGGAAGATCCTCCCGTCCGCGGTGCTCTCGTTGAGCCTGATCCCGAGTCGGCTCTCGACGTGCGCGACCAGCTCCTCCGCCCCATTCAACATGCACGAGATATTCGTGCAGATGCTGACGTGGTGCCGCCCGCACGGGTGCGTCTCGAACATCGAGTAGAAGGCCGCGACTTCGTAGACCTGGATCGGCGGTAGCCGCAGATATTCGGCTACCGCGTCCATGAGGTCGGCGGTGAGGAAGCCGTTGTTCTGCTCCTGAACGGCGCGTAGCGCGGAGATGCACGCGGAGCGCTGGCGCCCGGGCGGGAACTTCGCGACCCAGTGGTCGATCTCGTGGCGCGTATGCTCGGAGAGCAGACGCAGCTTGCTATCTGCGCCGGATTTGATCTCGGTGCTCAACGGTCGACTTCCCCGAAAACGATGTCCTGGGTGCCGATGACGGCGACGACATCCGCCAGCATGTGCCCGCGACACATCTCCTCCAGCGCCGACAGATGCGCAAATCCCGGTGCGCGGCAATGGAGGCGGTACGGCTTGTTGGCGCCGTCCGAGACGAGGTAGATCCCGAATTCTCCTTTCGGGGCTTCGATCGCAGCGTACGTTTCGCCCTCCGGAACCTCGTAACCTTCAGTGAAGAACTTGAAGTGATGGATGAGGGACTCCATGTCGTCCTTCATCTGCTCGCGGCGCGGGGCGCGCACCTTGCGGTCTTCGATCATCGATGGGCCGGGGTTCCTGCGCAGCCAGTCCACGCACTGGCGGATGATCCGGTTCGACTGGCGCATCTCCTCCACCCGGACCAGGTAACGGTCGTAGCAATCACCGTTCAACCCCACCGGGATATCGAAATCCATGCGGTCGTACACTTCGTACGGCTGCTTCTTGCGTAGATCCCACTCGATGCCGGAACCGCGCAGCATGGGTCCGGAAAAGCCAAGCTGCATGGCCCGCTCGGGACCGACGACGCCGATGTTGACCGTGCGCTGCTTCCAGATTCGATTGTCCGTGAGAAGGGTCTCGTAGTCATCGATCGCGGCAGGAAAGCGGTCCGTGAAGGCCTGGATGTAATCCAGCATGGTGCCCGAGCGGGCTTCGTTCAGCCGCTCGACGTCTCTCTGCGAACGCCACTTCGAGGCCTGGTACTTCGGCATGGTGTCCGGCAGATCCCGATGCACGCCCCCCGGACGGTAATACGTCGCGTGCATGCGCGTACCCGAGACGGCCTCGTAGACGTCCATCAGTTCCTCGCGCTCCTTGAAGCACAGCAGGAACACCGTCATTGCCCCGATATCGAGGCCGTGCGCGCCGAGCCACATCAGGTGGTTGAGGACCCGCGTGATCTCATCGAACATCACCCGGATGTATTGAGCGCGTTCGGGCGGAGTGATGCCCAGCAGCTTTTCGATGGCGAGCACATACGCGTGCTCGTTGCACATCATCGACACGTAGTCGAGCCGGTCCATGTACCCGATCGACTGGTTGTACGGCTTCGACTCGGCGAGCTTCTCGGTAGCGCGATGTAACAAGCCGATGTGCGGGTCGGCTTTCTGGATGGTTTCGCCATCGAGCTCGAGCACGAGCCGCAGCACGCCATGCGCCGCCGGATGCTGCGGACCGAAATTCATCGTGTAATTGCGGATTTCCGTCATTGGGCGTGGCGCGCTCGCGGACATCACTTCGAATCCTTCAGCGCCGGCTCGTAGCGGTTGTCGCGCCGGATCACCTTCGGCACCAGCACGCGCGGCACGATGCTTACGGGCTGATAGACCACCCGCTTCTTCTCAGAATCGTACTGCACCTCGACGTTGCCGATCAGCGGGAAGTCCTTGCGGAACGGGTGGCCGATGAAGCCGTAGTCAGTGAGGATGCGACGCAGATCCGGGTGCCCCCTGAAAAGTATGCCGAATAGATCGAACGCCTCGCGCTCGAACCAGTTCGCACCGGCCCAGATCTCGATGACGGAATCGATCACAGGATCGAGCGAGTCGGGGCATTTCACTCGCAGGGTCATGCGGTGATTGTGCGTGATCGACATGAGCTGATAGGTGACGCCGAATCGACCCGGCATCCCCGGATCGGGCGCGGCGCTGCGCGCGACCCAGCCGCGGCTGAACCCGGAGTGCGTGGCCGTTTGCGTCTGCCATTCGTCGCGGCCGTAGTGGAGATAATCGACACCGGCCAGATCCATCAGCATCTGAAACTTCAGTTCCGGGGAGTCCCGCAAACCGCGGCATGCCTGCAGGAGGCCGTCCGCCTCGATCTCGAATGCGATCTCTCCGGGTCGCGAGCTCGCCCGGCGGACGCCATCGACGTCGCCACCGAGCTGTCTCTCCACCCGATCCGCCAGGGCTTGCATATCCGTCATGACAGGTTCGCGCTGTTCAAGCCGCCTTGCAGCGGCGTTACCGGTTCGACGTCAAGCATCGTGACTCTTGTACCCGCCCCTCACCGTGCAATCGTGCTGGTGCGCTGGATCTTCTTCTGCAGCTGGATGATGCCGTAGACGAGCGCTTCGGCCGTGGGGGGACATCCGGGTACGTACACATCCACGGGCACAATGCGATCGCAACCCCGCACCACGGCGTACGAGTAGTGATAATAACCGCCGCCGTTCGCGCAGGAACCCATCGAGATCACCCACCTCGGCTCGGCCATCTGGTCGTACACCTTGCGAAGTGCCGGTGCCATCTTGTTCACGAGCGTACCGGCGACGATCATGACGTCCGACTGTCGCGGGCTCGGTCGAAACACGACACCGAATCTATCCAGGTCGTACCGGGATGCCCCGGCATGCATCATTTCGACGGCGCAGCACGCCAACCCGAACGTCATCGGCCAAAGCGAGCCGGTACGTGCCCAGTTCATGAGGCTGTCCACTTGCGCAGTGACAAACCCACGCTGCGCGAAACCCTCGGCTCCAGTCGGGCCGGCCGCGTCCGGTTCTAGTCCCACTCCAGCGCCCCTTTCTTCCACTCGTAGACGAACCCCACGACGAGAACGGCGAGGAAGATGCCCATCGCAACGAGACCGAAGACCCCGAGCCTGCCGAGCGCGACCGCCCAGGGAAACAGAAACGCAATCTCCAGATCGAACACGATGAAGAGAATCGCGACGAGGTAGTAGCGCACGTCGAACCTCGTGCGGCTGTCCTCGAACGCCTCGAAGCCGCACTCGTACGGCGAGCGCTTTGCCGGATCAGCGTGAAAGCGGGCGAAATGGCGGCCGAGAACGGTACCCAGTGTGAGCAGCACGATGGCGAGCGCGGCAGCGACGCACAGGAAAATCAGGATCGGCAGATAGTTCGCAAGCATAGGGTCAAGCGTCCGTCGCGTTCCGCAGGCGCCCGCTCCCAGCAGGCGGCGCAGCATCGGCCGTAAAAAAGGCAGGCCAACTGAGCCTGCCCCCTGGTCGTTCCGCAGCAAAGCCCGCCTCGCCCCCTTTAGGCCCAAGCCCTTCTGCCCGCGGAAAAAAGGCGTGACTTTTCCCCGCTGTCGAACACGCTTATTGTAGCAGCGGATGACGAGATTTGGTGCCGACGGGGAGATTCGAACTCCCACACCTTGCGGCGCTAGCCCCTCAAGCTAGTGTGTCTACCAGTTCCACCACGTCGGCTTCGTCAAAACTGTACTCGCCGTCGCTCGAGTCAGCGCCGCCTATTTCGCCGGCGCATCCGGTGACGCGGGCGCCGACGGAGGGGGCGCAGGCGTCGGCACGGGCGCCGGCCTCGCAGGCACTTGGACCGCCGTGCCCGGCGTAGTCGGGGGGCTCGCCGGGGCGGCTTGCTGCAGCAACGCGGCCTCGTCGAGAATCGTCTTCGGCCGCTCGGTGACCGTCTTCGAGCCCAGATACGCCAACAACAGGCTGTTGATCATGAAAATCGCGGCAAAGATTGCGGTGGCACGCGACAGGGCCGTGCTCGCGCCGCGCGCGCCGAATACGGTACCGGAAGCGCCCGCGCCGAATCCTGCGCCGGCGTCGGCCCCCTTGCCGCGCTGAAGCAGAACCAGGCCGATGATCGCCACACAGGAGACCACCTGCACGACCGTCAAAAGTAAGTGCAACATCCGAATAGTCCGCTCATCTTAAGGTCGAACCCACCCCGGAACATCGGGCCGCGGCATTCACGAGGGGCGCCCGTAACGCTCGTTTCCTGGGGGGCCCGGAGCAGCGGCCAGGATTGAAAGAAATTCATCCGCCTTGAGCGAGGCGCCCCCGATCAGGCCCCCGTCGACATCGGGCATGCGGAACAGCTCAGCCGCATTCCCGGCTTTCACGCTGCCACCGTAAAGAATCCGCGTAGCGGCCGCGATTCTAGCATCCCGCACCGCGATTCGTTCACGGATGAATGCGTGGACGGCTTGAGCTTGCTCGGGCGAAGCGTTTCGGCCTGTGCCGATAGCCCAGACGGGCTCGTAAGCCACCAGCGCGTGTTCCATCGCTTCGATACCGCACAGCTCGAGGACGGCGTCGAGCTGCCGGGCCACCACCTCGTGCGTGCGGTTCGCGTCGCGGTCTGCCAACTGCTCGCCAACACAGAGGATAGGGAGAAGTGACTTCGCATGACAGGCCGCGGCGAACTTGCGCGCAACCAGCTGGTCGCTCTCGCGGTACAGGAGACGTCGCTCCGAGTGGCCCACGATCACATGCCCGCAACCGACGTCCCGCAGCATGGCGGCCGAGATTTCCCCGGTAAAGGCGCCCTGCCCTTCGGCACAGACGTCCTGCGCTCCGAGGCCGATCGGCGCATCCCGCAGCATCCGCCCGATCTCCTGGAGATACACGAACGGCGGACACACCACGCACTCGGCCCCGGGATCGGCGGGAGATTGCGCGATCAGCGCTTCGATGAGGCGCGCATTGTCCGCGCGCGACCCGTGCATTTTCCAGTTTCCGACGACGACAGGACGGCGCATGGCGCTTGCCTCAAATGGCCCAGGGGCAGCCGGTGGTTCGAGGGGCGCGGGATGATAGCGATGCGCACGTGAGCACGCAACGCAGCTGAATCGCTAGGCGGCGGCGGCCTTCACCACCGCCGCCAGCTCCATTGCCGCAGCGCGTGTATCGGTTTCGTCTCGCCCTTCGACCATTACGCGGATCACGGGCTCCGTGCCTGACGCTCGCAGAACGACGCGCCCGTCTCCGGCCATGCGCTTTTCAATTCGCACAACCGCCTCCTGGACGGCCGGCACCAGGGACGGGTCAAATCTCGTCGCGACCTTCACGTTCAGAAGCACCTGCGGAAACTTGCGCATGCCCGATGCAAGCTCGGCCAGCGAAAGCCCCGATCGCTTTATGACCGCCAGCACCTGCAACGCGCTGACCAGACCATCACCGGTGGTGGTCTTGTCGAGACACAGAATATGCCCCGAGGATTCGCCCCCGAGCGTTCCCCCCGTTTCCCGCAACAAGGCGAGCACGTACCGGTCGCCGACCTGGGCGCGCTGAAACTCGATGCCGTTTTCGCGCAGCGCGACCTCGAGCCCGAGATTGCTCATCACGGTACCGATCACGGGGCCGCGGAGTATCCCAGCCTCCTTGCGTGCCCTGGCGATGATGTACAACAACTGATCGCCATCGACGATCCGGCCCAGATGGTCGACCATGACCAGACGATCACCGTCGCCGTCGAGCGCGACTCCGACATGTGCCCGGACGCCCGGAACCGTCAGCTGCAACAGATCGGGCGCCGTGGAGCCGCAGCCATCGTTGATGTTGCGACCGTTCGGTGAACAACCGATGGGGACGATCTCCGCGCCGAGATCCGCGAGCACCCGGGGCCCCACCTTGTAGGCGGCGCCGTTCGAGCAGTCGATGACGATTTTCAGACCGGCCAGATCGGTGCCGGGAGGCAGTGTGGATGCGCAGAATTCCTGGTAGTGCGTGCGGGACCTGTCCACCCGCGTGGCTCGCCCCAGGTTGCGCGACGTGCGCGTGACGGGGGGTTGTTGCAGCTCCGTCTCGATGCGCTCCTCGGACTCATCGGAGAGTTTGGCGCCGGTGGCGTCGAAGAATTTGATGCCGTTGTCGTCGTAGAGATTGTGCGAGGCGCTGATGACGACACCGAAGTCGCAGTTGAATCGTCGGGTCATGTAGGCGATACCCGGCGTCGGCAACGGACCGATCATCATCGCATTTACACCGGCGGCGACGAAGCCCGCCTCGAGGGCCGATTCGAACATGTAGCCGGAAAGGCGGGTGTCCTTGCCGATGAGCACCGTGCCGCCATTGGGCGCGAGCACGCGCGCCGCCGCGCTTGCCAGATTGAGGGCAAAATCGACCGTCATCGGATGCTCGCCGACGCGGCCGCGCACGCCATCCGTTCCGAAGTATCGCCGTGTCAATTCTGCATCCTCCGTTCCGGCCCGACCGCAGTCAGCGTCTTGAGCGCATCGACGGTCGCCGCCACGTCATGCGCCCGGATGATACGGGCACCATTCTGAGCCGCTATCACGGCCAGCGCGATGCTTCCGTAGATCCGCTCCCCCTCGGGCCGTCCGGTCAATCTACCGACGATCGACTTGCGCGACAGTCCGGCCAACACGGGCAGATCATTCATGGCGAGCTCTCCGAGCCGGCGCAGCAGCTCGAGATTGTGCTCCAGAGTCTTGCCGAAACCGAACCCCGGGTCGATCGCCAGACGGTCGGCGGACACCCCCGCGGCCCGCGCAGCCTCGACCCGCGCGGCAAGAAATGCTTTGACCTCGCCCAGGACGTCGCGATAGGCGGGCGCAAGCTGCATCGTGCGCGGCTCGCCCTGCATGTGCATCAGACAAACGGCGCAACCCGCGGCAGCTGCCGCTTCGAGCGCACCCGGCTGCCGCAGCGCTCTGACATCATTGATCAAGCCGGCGCCGGCAGCGGCCGCAGCGCGCATGACCTCCGGCTTGCTCGTATCGATGGAAATGACCGCCCGAGTCGCCGAACGCAGCCGCTCGATGAGCGGCAGGACACGTCGCAGCTCTTCATCCGCGCCGACATCGGCCGCACCGGGCCTGGTCGATTCACCGCCGATGTCGAGAATGGCCGCGCCCTCGCCCGCGAGGCGCACGCCATGCTCGAAGGCGACGGCCGGATCGAAGAAGTGCCCGCCGTCGGAAAACGAATCGGGCGTTACGTTGATCACGCCCATGACGACCGGGGCGGACAGGTCGAGGGTTTTATCGGCGCAGCGCAGGAGCATTCTCGGCGCTCGTTTCCGGGAGTGAGCAAGGGTAACGTCGTACACTCGCCGTCGTGCGGATTGAGTCCTTCCCAGCGTCACGTCCAGCGTGACGCGACGATCGCGACGACTCAATCCCCAGGACAGTGAGTAACGAACGAGACGCGCTTTTGAAGCTCAGTGCTGGCCGGCCGGCGAACCGATCGGTGCCGGCTGACCCTCGACGGGCGGCTTGGGCGGTTTGTTGCCGAGGGTCTCATCCCAGCCGGCGGGCGGCTTCGGGGGCTTGCCCGACATGATGTCCTTGAGCTGCTCCTCGTCGATGGTCTCGTACTTCATCAGCGCATCTGCCATCGCGTGCAGCTTATCCAGCGCGTCGACGAGAATCTGTCGCGCGCGTTGGAAGTTGCTTTCGATCACGCGGCGCACTTCCTCGTCGATGGCGTGAGCCGTCACGTCGGAAACCTGCTTGTGCTGCGTGACGCTGCGTCCGAGGAACACCTCGCCGCTGTCTTCGGAGTACGTCAGCGGCCCCAGTTTGTCCGACAGCCCCCACTTCGTAACCATGTTGCGGGCCAGCTCCGTCGCGCGCTCGATGTCGTTCGAGGCTCCCGTGGTGACCGACTCGGGCCCGAAAATGAGTTCCTCCGCGATGCGTCCGCCGAACAGCGTCGCGATCGCGCTCTCCAGGCGCCGCTTCGAATAACTGTAGCGATCCTGCTCCGGCAGGAACTGCGTGACGCCGAGGGCGCGCCCACGGGGAATGATCGTGACCTTGTAGACCGGGTCGTGCTCGGGGACGGTCATGCCGACGATTGCGTGCCCGGCCTCGTGGTACGCGGTCATCTGCTTTTCCGCCTCGCTCATCACCATCGAACGCCGCTCGGTGCCCATCATGATCTTGTCCTTCGCGCGCTCGAATTCCTCCATGCTGACGATGCGCTTGTTGGCGCGCGCGGCAAACAGGGCCGCCTCGTTGACGAGATTCGCAAGGTCGGCACCCGAGAAACCCGGCGTGCCGCGGGCAATCAGACCGGGCTTCACGTCGTCGCCGAGGGGAACGCGGCGCATGTGCACCCGCAGGATCTGCTCGCGGCCGCGTACATCCGGCAGCGGCACGACGACCTGGCGGTCGAAGCGCCCCGGTCGCAGCAAAGCGGGATCCAGAACGTCGGGGCGGTTCGTCGCCGCGATGACGATGATGCCCTCGTTGCCTTCGAAGCCATCCATCTCGACGAGCAGCTGGTTGAGAGTCTGCTCGCGCTCATCGTGCCCGCCGCCGAGGCCCGCGCCACGATGGCGGCCCACGGCGTCGATCTCATCAATGAAAATGATGCACGGAGCGTGCTTTTTCGCCTGCTCGAACATGTCGCGCACGCGCGACGCGCCGACGCCGACGAACATCTCGACGAAGTCGGAGCCGGAGATGGTGAAGAACGGCACCTTCGCCTCGCCGGCGATGGCGCGCGCGAGCAGCGTCTTGCCGGTTCCCGGCGAGCCGACCATTAGGACGCCCTTGGGGATCTTGCCGCCGAGCTTCTGGAATTTTCCCGGGTCCTTCAGGAAGTCGACGATCTCCGAGACCTCCTGTTTCGCCTCATCGACGCCCGCCACGTCGGCGAACGTCACATTGACCTGGTCCTCGCCCAGAAGCCGAGCACGGCTCTTGCCGAAGGACATCGCCCCGCGGCCGCCGGAGGCGCCCTGCATCTGCCGCAACATGTACACGAAGACGAGAATCAGCAGCAACGCCGGTGCCAGCTGCAGGAGCAGCTGCGCCAGGAAATTCGGCTGTTTCGGCGGCCGCCCCTCGATCTGGACATTGGACTTCTGCAGCGCGCCGATGAGCGCGGTGTAGTCCGTTTCCGGGTTGTAGGTCTTGAATTGGGTCTTGTCCTTGCGGGACCCATAGATCATGTCGCCCTGGAGGACTACCGAATCGACGTGGTTCGCCTTCACATCGTCCAGGAACGTCGAGTAGCGGACCTCCTCCGGCTGTCCCACCGTCGGCATGTAGCGGCTGAAAACCGCCAGCAGCACCAGCACGATGACGACCCACAGAAGGATGTTTTTAGTCAAATCGTTCAAGGCCTTAACCTCGACTCGCGGTATGGTGCGGCATGGCTTTCGGCCAACCTACACCATCAGAAAGTCCTTAGCCAGCAAATACCTCTCGGCGAAACCTCAGCGCGTCTCGGCGAAACCTCAGCACGGGAGGCCTGCGGTTTTCGCACCGCCGCGCGCTCCTTGCACATTCGAAACTTCGCGCAGACCTTGATCAGGGCACTTGCGCCGGGCTTCAAGACCTGCCCGACCACATCAGTCTGAGGACCACGTAGCAATCACGCGGCCCGCACCTGCCGTAGGCAAGCACGGATGCGAGAAGTGCTCGTGGAGCACCGGTCGGCCGCGTTTTTAACGCTTCACCGCCGTTACGGCTTAAAATCACTCATGAAAAAGAAATACCGGGCCCGCCCGGCCCTGACCCGTGGCCGCAGGAAACCGGCCGCCGGACTGCAGCCGCGAAAGCCGTCCGCCGCAGGCACCCGACCGTACGACGCAGCGTCGGCTCGAGCGACATCCGCCGCTGCGGCCGCTCGCGTCGCCGCGGTCGAACTTTCGGACAAGCAACGGCGCCACCTGCGGGGCCTCGCTCACGCTTTGAAGCCCATCGTTCGCCTCGGTGGCTCAGGACTCACGGAAGCGGTTGCCAGGGAAACGGCGCGCGCGCTTCACGATCACGAGCTTATCAAGGTGAGAGCGCCAAGCGGGGATCGCGATGCCCGCGATGCGGCGTTCGCCGAGCTCGCGCAGCGCACCGGAAGCGCGCTCGTACATCGGATCGGCAATGTTGGGGTTCTCTTTCGTCCGCGGCCGGATCTGTCGCGCATCCTGCTACCCGACGGCTAGCTGACTCATTCGAAACGCACCGACACGATCTCGAACGAGCGCGTGCCACCGGGAGCCGTGACGTCGACGACGTCCCCTTCGGACTTCCCGACAAGCGCACGCGCGATCGGCGAGCTGATCGAGATGCGACCCTCCTTGATCTCCGCTTCGTCCTCACCGACGACCTGGTAGACGACCCGCCCGCCGTCGCCCTGATCCTCGAGCTCCACGCGGGCACCGAAAACGACCTTACCGGTGTTGACCAGACGGGACGTGTCTATGATCTCGGCATTGGAAAGCTTGCCTTCGATCTCGTTGATGCGTCCCTCGATGAAGCCCTGCTGCTCGCGGGCGGCGTGATACTCCGCGTTCTCGGACAAATCACCGTGGCCGCGAGCTTCGGCGATCGCCCTGATGACGTTGGGACGCGCTTCGGATTTCAGTCGCCTGAGCTCCACGCGGAGCGCTTCGGCGCCGCGCATGGTCATGGGTGTGCGTTTCATGCACGTAGCGCCTCTGTGTTCATTGCAAAAAGCGGCCTGCGGCCCTTTTTACCCGCCGCCAAAAGGCGTGACTTTTGTCGGCTCCGTTCATTGCAAAAAGCGGCCTGCGGCCCTTTTTACCCGCCGCCAAAAGGCCCTGTGGCCCGCATCTACCCGGCGGTCAAAGGCGTGGCCTTGACCGGCTCATTGTGCAGGTCCTGCAGGCGATTGACCTCGACTTCATCCAGATGGTCGAGCGCTTCGATGGTGGCCAGTCCTGCCGCGAGGGTCGTATAGTACGTCACGCGCCGGTGCACGGCCTCCCTGCGGATGGAGTTCGATTCGCGGATAGCCTGCTTGCCTTCGGTCGTGTTGACGATGAGGTCGATCTCGTCGTTCTTGATCATGTCCACGATGTGCGGTCGTCCCTCGCGCACCTTATTTACCCTTCGGCAAGCGACGCCCGCCTCGGTCAATTCCCGCGCCGTCCCCTCGGTCGCCAGAAGCTCAAAGCCGCGCTCTATCAGCTTACGGGCGAGCCCTACCGCGCCCGATTTATCTCGGTCACGTACGCTGATGAAGCATACGCCCTTGCGCGGGAGCGTCACCCCCGAGGCAGCCTGCGCTTTGGCATAGGCTTCCCCGAACGTGCGGCCGGTGCCCATCACTTCGCCGGTCGATTTCATCTCGGGACCGAGGATCGGATCGGCTTCAGGGAACTTGACGAAGGGGAACACGGCTTCCTTGACCGAATAGTAGGACGGCACACGCTCAACCGTAAGGCCGAGCTGCTTCAGCTTCCGGCCCGTCATGACCCGTGCGGCGACCTTGGCCAGCGCAAGACCGGTGGCCTTCGAAACAAACGGCACGGTCCGTGAAGCCCGCGGGTTCACTTCGAGCACATAAATGACCCCGTTCTGGATGGCGAACTGCAGGTTCATCAGTCCGATCACGCTCAGCGCCTTGGCAAGCTTGCGAGTCTGCTCGCGCAGCTCCGCTTGCACCTCGGCGCTCAGGCTGTTGGGGGGCAGCGAACACCCGGAATCGCCCGAATGGACCCCCGCCTGCTCCACGTGCTCCATGATTCCGCCGATCAGCACGTCCTCCCCGTCGCAGATCGCATCGACGTCAACTTCGATGGCGACATCGAGAAAGCGGTCGAGCAGGACGGGGCTGTCGTTGGAGACTCTCACCGCATGGGTCATGTAGGCGCGCAGATCGTCTTCGTTGAAAACGATTTCCATGGCACGTCCGCCCAGCACATACGAAGGGCGGACCACGAGCGGAAAGCCCACTTCCTTGGCCAGCCGCACGGCCTGGTCCTCGGTTCGCGCAGTAGCGTTCGCCGGTTGCTTCAGACCGAGGTTGCGCACGAGCGTCTGGAAGCGCTCACGGTCCTCGGCGACATCGATCGAGTCGGGGGAGGTGCCGATGATCGGCGCGCCGGCTTCTTCCAGCGCCCGCGAGAGCTTGAGCGGAGTCTGGCCACCGAACTGCACGATGACCCCCTCCGGCTTCTCCTTCGCCAGGATCTCCAGGACATCCTCCAGAGTGAGCGGCTCGAAGTACAACCGGTCGGAAATGTCGTAATCGGTGGAAACGGTTTCCGGATTACAGTTGACCATGATGGTCTCGAATCCGTCCTCGCGCAGCTGCAGGGCGGCATGCACGCAGCAGTAGTCGAACTCGATTCCCTGCCCGATGCGGTTCGGGCCGCCTCCCAGGATCATGATCTTGCGGCGGTTCGTCGGATTCGCCTCGCACTCTTCCTCGTAGGTCGAGTACAGGTACGCCGTCGATGTGGAGAACTCCGCGGCGCAGGTGTCGACGCGCTTGTACACCGGAACGATGCCGAGCTCGTGCCGCTTCGTGCGCACGACTTTCTCCGATACTCCGATCAGGCGCGCGAGGCGACTGTCCGAGAATCCCTTGCGCTTCAGCGAGCGCAGTCGCTCGGAGGTGAAGCCACTGAGGCCGTCTTCCTTCACCCGCGACTCCTCGCGCACGAGATCCTCGAGCTGAGCGAGGAACCACGGATCGATACCCGTGAGCTGCGCGATCCGGTCGATGGGCCACCCTGCCCGCAACGCGTCGGCCGTGAACAGCAGCCGATTCGCGCCCGGGGAGCGCAGCTCGTACGCCAGCTTGTTCTCCGTATCCTCGGTCAGCGGCAACACGATCTGTTCGGTGAGGCCGTCCAGTCCCGTCTCGAGGCCGCGCAGCGCCTTTTGCAGCGACTCCTGGAAGGTGCGGCCGATCGCCATCACTTCACCGACGGATTTCATCTGGGTCGTCAGCCGATCGTTGGCGGCGGGAAACTTCTCGAACGTGAAGCGCGGGATCTTCGTGACGACGTAGTCGATCGAGGGCTCAAACGAGGCTGGCGTCGCGCCGCCCGTGATGTCGTTCCTCAGCTCATCGAGGGTGTAGCCGACGGCGAGCTTTGCGGCCACCTTGGCAATCGGAAACCCGGTGGCTTTGGAGGCCAGCGCGGAGGAACGTGAGACGCGCGGGTTCATCTCGATGACCAGCAGCCGCCCGTCGTGCGGGCTGACTGCGAACTGCACGTTCGACCCGCCCGTGTCGACACCGATCTTGCGCAGCACGGCGATGGAGGCATCGCGCATGCGCTGGTATTCCTTGTCGGTGAGGGTCAGCGCCGGAGCCACGGTGATCGAATCTCCCGTGTGCACACCCATGGCATCGAAGTTCTCGATCGAGCAGACGATGATGCAGTTGTCCTTGTGGTCCCGCACCACCTCCATCTCGAATTCCTTCCAACCGATGACGGACTCCTCCAGGAGCACCTCGCAGGTCGGCGAAGCGTCGAGGCCGCGCAACACGATCGTCTCGAGCTCTTCCCGGTTGTAGGCGATTCCGCCGCCCGAACCTCCCATCGTAAACGACGGTCGGATCACGACCGGATAACCGATATCGGTCGCGATCGCGAATGCGTCGTCGACGCTGCGCGCGATCTGCGATCGCGGGGTCTCCAGCCCGATCTCCCGCATCGCGTTGCGGAACAGCTCGCGATCCTCCGCCATGTCGATGGCTGCCCGCGAGGCTGCGATCAGCTCGACCTCGTACTTCTCGAGCACACCCTCGCGCACCAGATCGAGGGCGGTGTTGAGTGCGGTCTGTCCGCCCATCGTCGGCAGCAACGCGTCCGGCCGCTCCTTCTCGATGATCCGCGCGACCGTCCTCCAGTTCACCGGCTCTATGTAGATGGCCTCCGCCATCTCCGGATCCGTCATGATCGTGGCCGGGTTGGAATTGACGAGGATGACTCGATAGCCCTCCTCGCGCAGGGCCTTGCAGGCCTGCGCGCCGGAGTAGTCGAACTCGCACGCCTGGCCGATCACGATCGGGCCGGCGCCGATGATCAGGATGCTCTCGATGTCGGTTCTTTTGGGCATGGATGCGGTTGCAACGCTGCGGGGCGTCAGTCGCGCCCGCCGCTAGCGGCGGGCATTCGCTTCAGCCAATCTCAGCTGCGCCTGCAGCCGGCGCAGCATCAGGTGATTGAAGCGCTCAAACAGCGGCTTCAGGTCGTGCGGGCCGGGGCTGGCTTCCGGGTGTCCCTGGAAGCTGAAGGCCGGCTTGTCCTTGAATGCCAGCCCTTGCAGTGAGCCGTCGAACAGCGAACGGTGAGTCGCCTTGACGTTGTCCGGCAGCGTGGACTCGTCCACGGCGAAACCATGATTCTGGCTCGTTATGAACACCCGGCCGGATTCCAGGTCCTGCACGGGATGATTCGCACCGTGATGTCCGAATTTCATCTTCACCGTCTGCGCGCCGGCGGCGAGGCCGAGGATCTGATGTCCTAAGCAGATGCCGAACACGGGAAGGTCGGTCTCCAGGAGTCTGCGCGTCGCGGCGATCGCATAATCGCACGGCTCCGGATCGCCCGGTCCGTTCGACAGAAACACCCCGTCGGGCGCCAGGCCGAGCGCCTCGTCCGCCGGTGTCTGCGCCGGCACTACCGTCACGCGACACCCGAAATCTGACATCAGGCGCAGGATGTTGCGCTTGATGCCGAAATCGTACGCGACCACGTGGAGGCGCTGGTGCGAACGGATCGGGGCCCGGGCGTTGTCGGGCCACACCGTACCCTCGTTCCACTGGAATGCGCGCTTGGCGCTGACGACTTTCGCGAGGTCCATGCCCTTCAGGCCGGGAAACTTGCTCGCCGCTTTCACGGCGGCCGTCTCGTCGACCTGCTCGCCCGTCATGATGCAGCCGGCCTGCGCCCCCTTCTCACGCAGCACGCGGGTCAGCTTGCGCGTGTCCAGACCTGCAATGGCGACGACGCGGCCGCGTTCGAGAAACTCCGGAAGCGGTTCGTTGGCGCGCCAGCTGCTGGACAGGATCGGCAGGTCCCGAATGATGAGGCCCGCGGCATAGATCTGGGGGGATTCGAGGTCTTCCGGAGTGGTTCCCGTGTTGCCGATGTGGGGACAGGTGAGCGTGACGATCTGACGCGCATAACTGGGGTCCGTGAGAATTTCCTGATAGCCGGTCAACGCGGTGTTGAAAACGACTTCGCCCGTGGTGTTGCCTTTGGCTCCGATTGACTGGCCGCGGAAGATGGTTCCATCCGCCAGCGCCAGCACCGCGGGTACGCTCATCAATTCCCCTTGTTCGTTCCGCTGAAAGTGTGCCCTGCAGCCCGCACAAGCCTACCGCAGCCCGCACAGCAACATGCGCGGCCTCGCCGGAAACGGGTTCTTCCGATCCGCAGGCGCCTCGAGCCTGCCCTGGCAGCTTGTGGTCCTCAGGTGGGTCCGGCAAGAGGCTCGGTGGCGGCTTGGAGATTTAGTACACGCCCCTGGGAGCGGGTCTTCATCGCGTCCGGTTGCTGGACCGACCCGCACTCCTGCGTCCGCGGCGCGCCAGGGCCAGATATACAAAGCGGGAGGAGTTCTCATCGAACCTCCTCCCGCCTTGCATGGACTAACCCGTACTCGGATTACGGGGAAAGTTTACGGTCAGAGGCTGCGAGTGTCCACGGGGAAATGCGACGCGGCGCGGGCTCACTCGGCTGCGGAAGCGGCGGCGCGATATGCTCTAACGTTTTGATTTATAAGATAGAATGTCGCTCATCACGTAGCGCCCCGCCGGACGCCCTGCGAGCCAGCAGGCGCCTTGGAGTGCACCGCGGGCGAAGATCGCACGATCGGTCACGCTATGGCTCAAGGTGAGCCGTTCCCCGCTTCCCGCAAAGAGTACGGCGTGTTCCCCGACAATATCCCCGCCTCGTACGACGGCAAACCCGATGTCGCCCTGCCGACGCGACTCGGATGCGCCGACCCGCGAGGCTTCGATCTCGGCACGCGTCAGGGAGCGCCCGTCTCCGCGGCGGCCGGCGGCAGCGGCATCGCCCAAAGCCAGCGCCGTGCCCGATGGAGCATCCCGCTTCAGTCGGTGATGCGCCTCGATGATCTCGATATCGAACGTGGCGGGCAAAGCCCGGGCAGCGACGCGAACGAGCTCGAGGAGCAAAGTGATTCCAACACTGGTATTCGGTGCGACCAGCAGCGCGATATCGCGGGCCGCCGCGTCGAAGTCAGCGGCCACCTCCGGAAGCAGGCTCGTGGTCCCGATCAGAAGCGCTTTGCGAGCAGCGCGGCACGCCGCAAGGTTAGCCGCCGTCGCGTGACTGTTGGAGAAATCGATGGCCACGTCCGCGAGCGCAACGGCCGCCACCACGTCATCCGTTACCGCGACTCCGATAGTCCTTCCGCCTGCGAGCTCGCCGGCGTCTCGACCGATCGATGAGCTCTCTTGTGATGCAACTGCACCGACGATGCGCACGTCCGGGGTTTCTTCCGCGGCGCGCACCAACGCGCAGCCCATGCGACCTGCGGCACCGATGATGGTTGCGCGAATCATGACGTCGGGCTAATCCTGGGCACCCGAGAAGAATCGCCTCACGCCTTCGAAGAATCCTTCTTCGCGCGGCGCGTGGCGCGTGGCGTCCTGCTTGAGGGTCTGTTCGAGCTTGCGGATGAGCTCTTTCTGCTCGCTCGAGAGATTTACGGGCGTTTCGATCACGACGCGGCAGAACAGATCCCCGCGCGCCCCCCCGCGAACCGGCTGCACACCCTTGTCACGTAGGCGAAACACACGCCCCGATTGCGTTTCCGGAGGGATTTTCAGTGTGACATCGCCCTCGAGCGTGGGTACATGGATCGCTCCGCCCAGCGAGGCCGTGGCGAAACTGACCGGCACCTCGCAGCTCAGGTGCTCACCCTCGCGCTCGAAAATCGCGTGCTCCTTTACCTGCATCTCTACGTAGAGATCGCCCGGAGGTCCGCCGTTACGTCCCGCCTCGCCTTCGCCGTTGAGCCGGATCCGATCGCCGGTATCGACGCCAGCCGGCACTTTGACCGACAGCTTGCGAGTGCGGCGGACACGTCCCTGACCGAGGCAGGTATCGCACGGATTCTTGATGAGAGTGCCGGCGCCGCGGCAGCGCGGACACGTCTGCTGAAGTTGGAAGAAGCCTTGCGAGATTCTGATCTGACCCGAGCCGCCGCAACCGTCACAGGCGCTTGCCGTGCTGCCTTTCGCAGCGCCGCTGCCGTGGCAGGTCTCACATTCCGTGAGTTTCGGCACTTCGATCTCAGTGGAGTGGCCGAACACGGCCTGCGCGAGTTCCAGCTCCAGCTCAAATCGCAGATCTGCGCCGCGGAACACCTGCGAGCGGCCGCCCGCTCGGCGCGCCGATCCGAAGATGTCCCCGAACACATCGCCAAAGATGTCGCTGAAGGCGTCCCCGCCGGTGCGCCCGCTCCTGGAGGCCGCCTCGACGCCGGCGTGACCGTATTGATCGTAGGCCGCCCGCTTGTGCTCGTCCGTCAGGACTTCGCAGGCCTCTTTGGCTTCCTTGAAGCGCTCCTCCGCCTCCGCGTCGGTCTGATTGCGGTCGGGGTGATATTTCATGGCGAGCCGGCGGTAGGCTTTCTTTATTTCCGCTACCGTCGCCGTTCTGGGTACGTCGAGTACCTTGTAGTAATCGCGCTTGGACATGCTTTAGTAAAGCAAAGAAGCCCCCCGGAAGGACAGGACGGACCGCACGGAGTGCGCCGTGCGATCCTGAAGGTCCGCAGTCAACTCAGAAACTGCGTCGCACCGTCCGTCGACCCGCCTCGTCCTCCTTGAATTCAGGAGGCCTTGCGGTCCTTGTCCTTCACTTCCTCGAACTCGGCATCCACGACGTCGTCCCGCGCCGGGCCGCTCTGCGCCCCCGCGCCGGCGGGACCGGCGCCGGCGCCCGCATCGCCTCCCGCAGCGCTTTGCGAGGCGGCATAGGCTCGCTGCGCAATCGTGGCCGAAGCCTGCGCCAGTGCCTCCGTCTTTTTTTCGATCACGCCCTTGTCGTCGCTCTTGAGCGCCGAGCGCAGATCCGAGACTGCCGATTCGACCTTGGCACGCTCAGCCGGATCGACTTTGTCGCCCAGATCCTTCACCGACTTCTCGACCGCGTGGATCATGCCGTCCGCCTTGTTGCGGACATCCACCAGCTCGCGGAACTGCTTGTCCTCTTCTGCGTGCGACTCAGCGTCGCGGACCATCCGCTTGATCTCATCCTCCGTCAACCCGCTGGAGGCCTTGATGACGATCTTCTGCTCCTTGCCGGTGGCCTTGTCCTTCGCGGACACGTTCAGAATGCCGTTCGCGTCGATATCGAATGAAACCTCGACCTGCGGCATGCCCCGCGGCGCCGGCGGAATGTCCGTCAGGTCGAACTTGCCCAGCGACTTGTTGTCGGCGGCGCGATCGCGCTCGCCCTGCAGCACGTGGATGGTCACCGCAGTCTGGTTGTCATCCGCCGTCGAGAAAGTCTGCGACGCCTTCGTGGGAATCGTCGTGTTCTTTTCGATGAGCTTCGTCATCACGCCACCCAGAGTCTCGATACCGAGCGACAGCGGCGTCACATCCAACAGCAGCACGTCCTTGACTTCACCTGAAAGAACGCCGCCCTGGATCGCAGCGCCCACCGCGACTGCCTCGTCGGGGTTGACGTCCCGGCGGGGCTCCTTGCCGAAGAAGTCCTTCACGTACTTCTGCACGAGTGGCATACGCGTCTGGCCGCCCACCAGGATGACTTCGGCGATGTCGTTGGCCGACACGCCGGCGTCCTTCATCGCCATGCGGCACGGAGCGATCGTTTTCTGCACGAGCTCCTCGACGAGCGACTCGAGCTTCGCCCGGGTGAGCTTGATGTTCAGGTGCTTCGGTCCGGAGGCATCCGCCGTGATGTACGGCAAGTTGATATCGGTCTGCTGGCTCGAGGACAACTCGATCTTCGCCTTCTCGGCCGCCTCCTTCAGGCGCTGCATCGCGAGCGGATCCTTGCGCACATCGACGCCGGACTCCTTCAGGAACTCCTCGCCCAGGAAATTGATGATGCGCAGGTCGAAGTCCTCCCCACCGAGGAAGGTGTCGCCGTTCGTCGAGAGCACCTCGAACTGACGCTCGCCGTCGACTGCGGCGATCTCGATGATCGAGACGTCGAACGTGCCGCCGCCAAGGTCATAGACCGCGATCTTGCGATCGCTGCCCTGCTTGTCAAGCCCGTAGGCCAGCGCCGCCGCGGTCGGCTCGTTGATGATGCGCTTGACCGTGAGTCCCGCGATCCGACCCGCATCCTTGGTCGCCTGCCGCTGGGAGTCATTGAAGTACGCGGGCACCGTGATGACGGCTTCAGTCACTGTCTCGCCGAGGTAGTCCTCCGCGGTCTTCTTCATCTTCATCAGCACGCGTGCGGAGACTTCCGGCGGCGCCATCTTCTTGTTCTGCACCTGCACCCAGGCGTCGCCGTTGTCCGCCTTGATGATCTTGTACGAGACCATGTTGATGTCGCGCTGGACGACCTCGTCGTCGAACTTTCGGCCGATGAGTCGCTTCACGGCGAACAGGGTGTTCTGCGGATTGGTGACGGCCTGGCGCTTGGCGGACTGGCCGACCAGCACCTCATCGTCCTTCGTGAAGGCGACAATCGAGGGAGTCGTGCGATCGCCCTCGCTGTTCTCGATCACGCGGGGCTTGCCCCCCTCCATGATGGCCACACACGAATTCGTCGTGCCGAGGTCGATGCCGATTACCTTTGCCATGGGTGTACTCCGCCGCAGCTGATCGCTCTAAAGAGGGTGTCTCCTGCACCCATTCCTGGGTGCGCCCCGCATCGATTCAAGTGGGAATGTGTCCCGCAATTGCTCATGGGGCCTTGGCCACGATCACCCGGGCCGGCCGCAGGACGCGCCCATTGAGCTCATAACCCCGCTGGATCACCTGCAGCACCGAATCCGGCTCCGCCGTGCGGGACTCCTGGGCCAGCACGGCCTCATGGCGTGCAGGGTCGAAGCGGTCTCCGAGCGGGTCGAGCTCTTTGATCCCCAGCTTCTCGAAAGCCTTCCCCAGCAGCCGCAAGGTGGCCTGCTGGCCCTCGACCAGGGTGCGTGCGTCGACCCCGTCCCGGGCCTGAACTGCCAGCTCGAGACTGTCCTTCACCGGAATGAGCTCGCTTGCGAATTTCTCCAGCCCGTAGCGATTGGCAGACTCGACGTCCCGCTGGGCGCGCTTGCGAACGTTGTCCAGCTCCGCCACCGCCCGCAGGTACTGGTCCCAATGATTCTTGGCCCGCTCCTCGGCTTGCGCCAGCGCTTCGCTCAGGCGCTCCATCTCGACCAGTTGCGCCGCCGTTTCCGGTAACACCGCGGTCTGTTCATGTCCCGGCCCGGAGGACTTGCGCTCTTGTCCCGCATCGTCCGCACTCATCTACACGACCTCCTGCTCTACACGACCTCCTGCCCCTGAACCCTTCGGCACGGGCGATACCCGCCCGCGGTCCGTGCGCCGCCCGGTAGCGCGGCATCGCCGACCCGCAGTGTGTCTGCCGGATCCCCTGAGCTCGCTGGCTGCGTGGGGCTCAACGCCGCGAATTCAAGGCGGCGCTCAATAGTTTAGCCGTCAGGTCCACGATGGGGATCACCCGCTCGTAGGCCATGCGGGTG
>FTEW01000548.1_pt1 | contig 31351 bp, 30 predicted proteins | sample 1640301 | NCBI WGS metagenome assembly FTEW01 (sample SAMEA3914816, study PRJEB12502) | metagenome | biome: forest; material: soil | place: USA | collected 2011-09-16 | depth 0.3 m
CGGGCTGCGGTCTGTCGCTGGGCGAGGCGGAGCTCGTGCAGCGTCTTCATAGCCCGGCTTCTGCGGGCTACGTCACAAATCCATGAAGCGGCGCGTTACCGGCGCACGCACCCGCCAACTGCGTCAATTTTCCGTAATCCCGGCTCAAGCGTGTCCCCTGTGACGCCGATAGCCCCAGTAGCCGCGGAATGCGGCAGATTCAGGCACCCCATTTCATGAATAAGCGCAGGAAAGGGACACCCGTCCGACACTCGCGCTCCACAGCGCCCGGGCGTCCTCCCAAGGGCGCAGGACACGTTCGCGCGGCTAAACCCAACCGGGACAAAGGCGAGGTCGGCGAGCCGCAGCTGTCGGCTTCCGGCGTCTTCGCGTTGTCCGCCGAATGCACGGTCACCGCGGGCGCGGCCCTCAAGTCCAGTTTGCTGCAGGTGCTCGAAGAGCCCACTCCCATCACGCTCGATGTCGCCGCCGTTCGGCGCATCGACACCGCCGCCATGCAGCTGATCGCCGCGTTCGTGCGCGAGCGGCAGGCGCAGGGTCGCGAGGTCCGATGGAGCGGCTCCGCACCGGTGTTTGCCTGCGCGGCTCGTCTCCTCGGGCTCGTTGCGGCGCTCAGGCTACCGGAGCCTGCGCAATGACGATCGACCTGACACAGTTTCACGACGCCTTCTTCGAGGAGAGCTTCGAGGCTTTGGACTCGATGGAAGCCGCACTGTTGAAGCTCGACATCGGGGCGCCCGAACCCGAGTTGATCAATACGATCTTCCGCGTCGCCCACTCGATCAAGGGCGGCAGCGCCACGTTCGGGTTTGCGGAAATCGCCTCGTTCACCCACAGCCTCGAGACCCTGCTCGACGAGCTGCGCAGTGGCACCATGCAAGTCACGCTTGCGCTGTCGGACATCCTGCTGAAGTCAGTTGACGTGCTGCGCGCGATGCTGCGGGCCGTGCAGGCGAACCAGCCGATCGACCAGCAACGGGTTTCGGATGTGCAGTTCGACCTCGAGCTGATGATCGTGCAGAAGAATGCAGCCGCGCATGCGAGCGCCGCAGCTGCCTTCGTGGCATCGGTTGCCGCCGCCGCAGCGCCACCGCCGGCGCAGGCCGCAGGTGGCCCCTCGCGGAAGCGGTGGGAGATTTCTTTCCGTCCGTTTCGCGAGCTGTTCGCGCGCGGCAACGATCCTTTGCGCATGCTGCGCGAGCTTGCAGAGCTCGGCGAGCTCGACTCGACCGTCGACGCGAGCTCCTTGCCTGCGTTGTCGCAGCTTGAGCCCGCGGAGTGCCATCTCGCGTGGACTCTGGACCTGACCAGCGAGGCATCCGAGGAATCGATCCGCCAGGTGTTCGAGTGGGCCGAAGGCGATTGCGAGTTGAAGATTTCGCGCTTGCAGGATTCGGACGCGGAGGCGACGACGGCTGACCTCATCCTGTCGGCGGCCGAAGCGTCCCCTGCCGCGCCACCTGCGCCCCTCGCCAAGCCCGAAAGCGTGCCCAAAGCCGACGCGAAGGCCGAAGCGGGAGTCGGCGCGGTCGGGGATTCCGGCTCCATCCGCGTCAGCGTCGAGAAGATCGACGAGCTCATGAATACGGTGGGCGAGCTGGTCATCACCCAGGCGATGCTCAGCCAGCTGGGGACCCTGGTGGAAGGCTCCACTGCAGAGAAGCTGCGGGCGGGGCTTGCTCAGCTCGAACGCAACATGCGCGAGCTGCAGGAAAGCGTCATGCGGGTACGCATGCTGCCCATCAGTTTCGTGTTCAGCCGCTTTCCGCGCATGGTGCGCGATCTCGCGCAGCGCTTGGGGAAGCACATCGAGCTGAAGCTCACCGGCGAGCAGACCGAGCTTGATAAGACAGTGCTGGAAAAAATCGGCGATCCGCTCGTTCACCTCGTTCGCAACAGCATCGACCACGGCATCGAATCACCGCAGGTCAGAGCGGCTGCGGGCAAGCCCGCATCCGGAACCGTGCACCTGGATGCGTGCCACCGAGGCGGCAACATCGCCGTCGAGGTAAGCGACGACGGCGCGGGATTGGACAAGGAGCGCATCCTGTCGAAAGCGCAGGAGCGCGGGCTGGTCGGGCCGAACGATGTGCTCACCGATGAGCAGATCAACGATCTGATTTTCCTGCCCGGCTTCTCGACCGCCGAAAAGACCACGGATGTCTCGGGCCGCGGCGTCGGAATGGACGTCGTGCGTCGCAACGTCAAGGAGCTCGGAGGCAAGATCGAGTTGCGCACCGAGCGCGGCAAGGGCTCGCGCTTCATCATCACGCTGCCTCTGACCCTGGCGATCGTCGACGGTCAATCCGTTGCCGTCGGATCGGAGACGTATATCGTGCCACTCATCTCCATCGTCGAATCGATGCAGCTGAAGACCTCCAACGTGAGCCGGCTGTCGGGACGTGGCGAAGTGTTCTCATTCCGCGGCGACTATCTGCCCATCATCCGTCTGCACGAGCTCTACGGTGTGGAACCGCATACCCGCAACCTCCAGGAAGGCCTGGTCGTGGTGGCCGAGGGCGACGGCAGGCGCGTCGGGCTGTTTGTGGATGACCTCCTCGGACAGCAGCAGGTGGTCATCAAGTCCCTCGAGGCGAATTACGGTCACGTCGAGGGCGTCTCGGGCGCCACGATTCTGGGTGACGGCTCGGTTGCATTGATTCTCGATGTGCCCGGGATCATCCGCGCGGCTTCCCTGCGCGCGGTGGCCTGAAGACAAATCACGCGCAACGCATACGATCGAATGAGGAAACACGCCATGTCCACGAATGGGGCTGGGAAACCGGAAAGCGCGCTGGGTGCCGGATCGCACCAGGTGCTGACGTTCGTTCTCGGCGACGAGACCTACGGTGTCGATATCCTGCGCGTACAGGAGATTCGCGGCTGGTCTGCCGTGACGAAGATACCTCACGCCCCGGCGCATGTGCTGGGTGTGCTGAATCTGCGCGGCTCGATCGTGCCGATCGTCGACCTTCGCATGCGCTTCGCGCTCGAACGCGCCGAATACACGGCGATCACGGTGATCATCGTCGTTTCGGTGATCTCGGCAGCCGGACGGCGCGACTTTGGCGTCGTCGTCGACGGAGTCTCGGATGTCGTCGACGTCAACTCGGCCGAAGTGAAACCCGCTCCCGATCTCGGCTCGCGCTCGGCAACCGACTTCATCCGAGGGCTCGTCCCGGTGTCGGACCGCATGGTCGTGCTGCTCGACATCGACAAATTGATCAGCCGCGAGATGGGCACGGGCTCCGGCGACGCAGACGTCGAGATCGACGCAGCGTTGACGGCGACTGCCGCCTGACCGCCTCCACGGAGAACCTCGTGAATCCGCCCAGCGTCCCCAATCTTCCGGCCAGGCTTTTCCTGGCGTGCGCGGTCGTTGCGGCAGCGATGGCCGGTGCGGGCGCGCTGTCATTCGGCCTGCTCGGTCAACTGCTGGCCGCGGCCGCCGTGGGCGTATTCCTGTCTCTGATAATCGGACGCGGCATCAAGCGTGCGTTCGAGGAGGCCCTGCTTTCGGGCGTGCGCGGACTGGAGAGCCAGTTGCGTGCGCAGACAGAAGCGACGCACGCCGAGGCCGCCGCACATTCGCTCGCCAGAAAGTCGCTCGAGGAAGTCTCGAAGCGCCCCGCGGCAGATGCAAATCACGAGCTGGTCGATGTGAAGGAGACGGCCCAGTTGACCGCCGTGATTCAAGGCGCTCTGCAAGGCAATCTGGTAGATCGAGTGGCGCTGCAAGGCCGGTCCGGATTTCTCGCAGCTCTCGGCGGAAGCGTGAACGCGCTCCTGGACAGCATGGCCGGCGCAATCGTGCAGATCCAGGACGTTTCCTGCGAAGTGAGCCGCGGCGCGCAGGAAATTTCCGCAGGCAACCTCAACCTCTCGACTCGCACGGAGGAACAGGCCGCCTCGCTCGAGGAGACCGCTTCCTCCATGGAGCAGATGACCACGACCGTGAAGCAGAACGCGGCGAACGCCGGGCAAGCGAACCAGCTCGCCATTGCCGCACGCGGTCAGGCCGAAAGCGGTGGAACGGTCGTCGGCAAGGCCGTTCGGGCGATGTCCGAGATCAACGAGTCGTCGCGGAAGATCGCCGACATCATCGGCGTGATCGATGAGATCGCCTTCCAGACCAACCTCCTGGCCCTGAATGCGGCGGTGGAAGCCGCGCGCGCGGGCGAGCAAGGCCGCGGGTTCGCGGTAGTCGCGAGCGAGGTTCGCAACCTTGCGGGGCGCTCGGCGACGGCGGCGAAAGAAATCAAGGCGCTCATCCAGGACAGCGTCCGCAAGGTGGAAGACGGCTCGACGCTCGTAACCGAGTCCGGCCACACCCTCGAGCAGATCGTCGTGTCGGTCAAGAAGGTCTCCGACATCGTCGCCGAGATCGCCGCGGCATCACGCGAACAGTCCTCGGGAATCGAGCAGGTCAACCGCGCCGTGATGCAGATGGACGAGTTGACTCAACAGAATGCGATGCTGGTAGAGGAAGCGACAGCCGCCTCTCGTGCGATGGCCGGACACGCAGGCAACCTCAATCAGATGATGGGGCGTTACCAGGTGTCGACGGGCCCGGCCGCGACAGGCGCCCTCCCGCGCGTCGGATCCCGCCATGCGGGCCAGCCGTGGACAAACAAGAGTGGCACGGTGGCCGCTCCTGCCCCTGCCCCTGCCTTAGGGAAGACCGGAACCGGAAGTTCCGCTCATCCGAAGTGGCAGGAATTCTAGAACGACCACCCAAAAGACACACACACGATCATGCAACTCCTTAGCCGCTTGGCTCTCTGGCAGAAGCTGGCACTTCTCGTCGTGGCGATGTCGGTGCCCACCACTCTCGTCGGCACGTTTTACGTGAGCGCGGCGACCGAACAGGTCCGCCAAGCCCGTGATGAAGCAGACGGCGCACGTTATCTCGATGCGCTCGACGACTTTGCCAGCGATGTGGTCTCACACCACGCACGCGCGTTCACATTCCTGAGCGGTGACGCCGCCCGCAAGGCGGAAGTGCTCTCGGAGCAGGCGGAAGTCGACAAGAGCGCAGCGGACGTGGACGCCGTGAACGCCGCGCTGGGCAAACACCTCGGCGCCTCCGGAAGCTGGGAGGCCCTCAAGGCGGAATGGATTGCGCTCAAATCGAAGACGTTGCAGCAGACCGCGGACGACAACGATGCGGCGCATCTGGCGCTGATGGCTCATCTCCAGGAGTTCGACGATCTGCTCGGTGCGCACTCCAGACTCACGTCGGATCCCGATGTACACACCCGCAGCCTGTTTCACATAGCTTCCGACTACGCGCCCGCAGCCCTTCTGGAGGGTGCCAACATGCGGCTACGCGCGGTCCGTGCAGCCATCAAAGGCTATCTCGGCGGCGATGACCGCATGGGAATCCAGGTATTCCACGACCGCGTGCAGAAGCAGTTCGAAACGATCAGGGCGGAAACCGACACGCTCGCGCCCGAGGCCGAGGCACGCCTCGAGCCGGTGGTCGCGCAGGCAAGCGGCGCCTCCGCGCAGTTCTACTCAGCGGTGCAGGCCAAAATCCTGAATGCCGCGGAACTGAAGTCCACGGGAGGGGAGATTTTCGACGCCGGTGTGCCAGCGAACCGCACCATCAACGATCTGTGCTCGGCCAGCTACGAAACGCTGCGAGGCGCTCTGGAGAAACGCGCCACCGACCTCGCGTTCCGGCGCGACTGGACGGCCGGCGTCAGCGCGCTCGCGCTCGCGCTCGCAATCGCGCTTTCCTGGCTCATCACTCAATCGCTCGCCCGACCGCTGACCGCGGCCATCTCGGTGTTCGGCCGCATCTCCGAGGGGCACTACGACAATCGGATCGAGCTCTCCGGCACGGACGAGGCCGGCCAGGTGCTGCTGGCGCTCGATGAGATGCAGGGCAAATTGCGCAGCCAGATCGAGACAGAGCGCGCCGTGGCCGCTGAGAATACGCGCATCCGCCAGGCGCTCGACCGGGCTTCGACGAGTGTCGTGCTCGCCGACGCCCACCACCAGATCGTGTACCTGAACGATGCCGCGCAAGCGAGCTTCACCCGCAATCAGCCGGAAATACGCAGGGTCCTCCCCACGTTCGACGCCGGCCGCCTGCGGGGCTCCGGACTCGAAGCGCTGTCGCCGGATCCCGCTCATCAGCGGCGCATCCTCGACACGCTGAGCGCCCCCGACGTGCAGGAACGCGTGCTGGGCGAATTCACCTTCAAGACGGTCACGAATCCCGTTCTCGATGAACAGGGTGTGCGCCTCGGAACCGTGATGGAGTGGACCCAGCGCACGCAGGAAGTCAGGGTCGAGAAGGAGCTGCAGAGCATGCTCACCGCCGTCAACGGCGGCGACCTGAGCAAGCGGATCGATATCGCCGGTAAGCAGGGTTTCTTCGAGGCAATGAGCCGCGGGATCAACCAACTCGCCGACAACATGCTGCAGATCGTGGCGCAGGTGAAAGATGCGGCGATCGAGGTCTTTCGCGGTGCCGAAGAGATCTCCGCGGGCAACTCGAATCTGTCGATGCGGACCGAAGAGCAGGCCTCCTCGCTGGAGGAGACCGCCTCATCGATGGAGCAAATGACCTCCACCGTGAAGCAGAACGCGGACAACGCCCACCAGGCGAACCAGCTGGCCCTCGCAGCGCGTGAGCAGGCCGAGCAGGGCGGTGCGGTGGTCGGCAAGGCCGTGAATGCGATGGCGGGCATCAACGAGGCCGCCAAGAAGATCGCCGACATCATCGGCGTCATCGACGAGATCGCCTTCCAGACAAATCTGCTCGCTCTGAACGCCGCCGTGGAGGCGGCGCGGGCCGGGGAACAAGGGCGGGGCTTCGCGGTGGTCGCAAGCGAAGTGCGCAATCTGGCGGGTCGCTCGGCGAGCGCGGCGAAGGAGATCAAGGGCCTCATCCAGGACAGTGTGCGCAAGGTCGGCGACGGCTCATCCCTGGTCACGCAGTCCGGGGTTACCCTCGAGCAGATCGTGACCTCCGTGAAGAAGGTTTCCGACATCGTGGCCGAGATTGCGGCCGCTTCGCGCGAGCAGTCATCGGGCATCGATCAGGTCGGACGCGCGGTCATGCAGATGGACGAGCTCACTCAACAGAATGCGGCCCTCGTGGAAGAAGCCACGGCCGCCTCGCAATCCCTCGCGGAGCAGTCCCGCGATCTGAATCAGTTGATGGCCCGCTACAGCACCGGCAGCGCTGAACGGACCCGCAGCGCGGTAACACCGAGAACTGCTCCGGCGAAGGCGCCCACGGCCGAGCCGCGCAGGACCAGTCGAGCATCGAAGGCGCAAGCCGACGCTCAGCGCCGACACACTGGGGCGCGAACGACCCCGGTTGCGACGCCTGCCGCAAAGTCGGCCCGCCAGGCGATATCGGATATCGCAACCACCGCCAGCGTTCGCAAGGCCTCCGGCGACGATGGCGAGTGGCAGGAATTCTAGAAAGCGGAATTGACGAAGAAGTGCACGAGGATCGAAGGACATGAATTCTCTCAGTCGTCTGAAGCTGTGGCAGAAGCTCGCGGTGCTGGTCGTCGCGATGGGCGTGCCCACCGCGTTGCTGGGCATCTTTTATCTCAGCGGAGCCAACGCCCAGGTTGCCCTGGCGCGCGATGAAATCGAAGGCGCCCGCTATGTACAAAGTCTGGGTGGCGTGCTGGCGCAGGTCGCAGACCATCGCAGCCGCCTGTTTGCGCTGTTGACCGGCGATGCCGGACGGCGCGACGAGGTGAGCGCCTCGGAAGCCGAGACGGACAAGCTCATTCGCGAAGTCGACGTGAGCGATGCCAGTGTGGGCGCGCGGCTGAAGGTGTCCGAAGCCTGGGCGGGAATCAAATCCGACTGGGAGCACCTGAAGAGCGAGGAATCGAAGCTCGCGGCCGACGACTCCGTGAGTCGCCACGACGTCCTCATCGAGCGCATCGAGAAGCTCGGCGCGACGGTCGCGGCACACTCCGGAATGAATATCGATCCGTCGCCGGAGACGGCGGTGCTGATCCAGATCGCGACCCGCAATGTCCCGGGGGCGCTCATCGCTTCGGGCGACGTCCGCTGGTACGCGGCTCGCGCCGCCATCAAGGGCTATCTCGGCGGGGATGACCGGATGGCCATCCAGCTCTACCACGACCAGTTCCAGGATCAGTTCGACACAGCGGCGAGAGACCTCGATCGCGCCTCCGATGAAGCCAAGGGGCGCGTGCGGCCGGTCCTCGAGGCGGCGCGCAACGCATTTGCCACGTTTTCGGGCGTCGTGAAGGAAAAGATTCTCGACGCGCAGAAGATGGAGGTCACCACCGCTGAGGTCTACTTGTCCTCGCGCGATGTGAGCTCCACGCTGCAACAGCTCTCGGACGTCAGCTATGGGACGATGAATCTGGCGGTCCAGAAGCGCCTGTCGGAAGTGACGAACCGGCGCAACCTCACGGCCGGGATCACCGCGCTCGCCCTCGCCTTCGCGCTGGGCCTGTCGTGGCTGATCAGACGGTCGCTCGAAAAGCCCCTCGCCCGCGCGGTCGCGGTGTTCGGCGACATCTCCGCGGGCAAGTACGACAACGAGGTCGATCTCACCGGCACGGACGAAGCCGGCCAGGTGCTGCGCGCCCTACACGAGATGCAGGAGAAGCTGCGCACTCAGATAGAGACGGAGCGGGCGGTCGCCGCGGAAAACACGCGTATCCGGCAGGCGCTCGACAAGGTTTCCACGAGCGTGGTGCTCGCGAATGCCGATCACCAGATCATCTATCTGAACGAGACGGCGCAGTCGACCTTCGCCCGCAACGGCGAGGAGATCCGCAAGTCGCTGCCGGGCTTCGATCCGCACGCCTTGCGCGGCGCGAGCCTCGACAGTCTCAGCGTCGATCCGGCTCAGTACCAGCGAGTGCTCCAGAATCTGACCGGCTCCGACATACAGGAACGAACGCTGGGAGCGTGTACGTTCCGTACGGTTTCCAACCCGGTGATCAGCGACAAGGGCGAGCGTATCGGCACGGTCATGGAGTGGAGCGACCGCACCCAGGAAGTCGGCGTCGAGAAGGAGATGCAGGGCATGTTGGCCGGCGTGCTCGCGGGGGACCTCTCGCAGCGCATCGTCCTGCTCGGCAAAGGCGGGTTTTTCGAAGCCATGAGCCGCGGCGTCAACCAGCTGGCCGACAACATGGCGGAGGTCGTCTCCAAGGTGAAGTCAGTCGCATCGGAGGTCCGGCGCGGCGCCGATGAGATCTCGGCCGGCAATGCGAACCTCTCGCAGCGTACCGAGCAACAGTCCTCGTCGCTGGAGGAAACCGCTTCGTCCATGGAAGAGATGACGACCACGGTCAAGCAGAACGCCGACAATGCAGGTCAGGCCAATCAGCTCGCGATGGCCGCGCGGGATCAGGCGGAGAAAGGCGGAGCGGTCGTCAACCAGGCCGTCAAGGCGATGGCCGACATCAACGACTCCTCCAAGAAGATCGCCGACATCATCGGCGTCATCGACGACATCGCGTTCCAGACCAATTTGCTCGCGTTGAACGCGGCCGTGGAAGCCGCCCGTGCCGGCGAGCAGGGACGGGGCTTCGCCGTCGTCGCGAGCGAGGTCCGCAGCCTCGCCGGCCGATCAGCGACGGCGGCGAAGGAGATCAAGGAGCTGATCCAGGATTCCGTGAGGAAGGTCGAGGACGGCTCGGTCTTAGTAACGCAATCTGGCCAGACGCTCGAGAAGATCGTTGCGTCGGTCAAGAAGGTGAGCGACATCGTGGCCGAGATTGCGGCCGCCTCGCGTGAGCAGTCTTCCGGTATCGAGCAGGTCAACCGCGCCGTCATGCAGATGGACGAGCTGACCCAGCAGAACGCGGCGCTGGTCGAGGAAGCCACCGCTGCATCGCAGGCAATGGCCGGACAGGTCCGCGGCTTGACGGACATGTTGGAACGCTATCGCGTCGCGGACCAGTCGGCGAGTGCAGGCGGCCCGGCCGTCGCGGCCGACTCCAGACACTCGGCACAGCCGCCGCCCACCGAGCGGCGCAGCACGGAGCGTCCCTGGTCGACCAGGTCTGCAGCAGGCGCAACCGCGGCGGCCGCGAAAGCGCCCAAGACATCGGGCAGGACGACGAGTCAGTCGTCGCCCGGCAATGGCACCCCGGCCCGCGATGCTGCCGCAGGCGGCGAGACGGGTAAGGGCGACGGCGAGTGGCGGGAATTCTGAGCATGCCGCTTGCAAAGGCGAGCATGTCCACATCAATCAGTGGAGAACGGCGATGGCCCGGATATTAGCGGTAGACGACTCGGCGGCGATGCGCCAGATGGTGGGCATCACGCTCACCGGAGCGGGTCACCAGGTTGAGCAAGCCATTGACGGACGCGAGGCGTTGCAGATCGCAGGGCGGCAGACGTTCGATCTTGTGATCACCGACGTCAACATGCCGAACATGGACGGCATCACCCTCGTCAGGGAGCTGCGCGGGCTCGCGAATTACAAGTTCGTGCCCATGCTGGTGCTCACCACGGAAGCTACTGCGGAGCGCAAACAGCAAGGCAAGGCAGCCGGCGCGACTGGCTGGCTCGTCAAGCCCTTCAATCCCGAACGGCTCCTGGCGACCATTGCCAAGGTGCTCGGGTGAAGCGTCAGCGCGCCCCCGTTCTGTTGAATCAACAAGCTTGTGTGAGGATGAGGATCATGAAGAGACCGAAGCGAATTCTTGCGGCCCTGGCGGCCGCATATGCCGCGAGCTTGCCGGTGTACGCGGACTGCGTACTGCCGCCGGCACCGAGCAAGATTCCCGACGGTACCACCGCGAGTCAGCAGGAGATGGTCACCGCGATGCAGACGCTAAAACAGTACAACGGCGACGTGGAGACTTACCTCAAATGCCTCGAATTCGAGGCGCGACAGAACCGTCTGAACAAGACCGACGAGGAGAAGAAGCATAACGACGCCGTCGACGCGATGACCAAGATCGCCGCCAAGTTCAACGAGCAGGTGCGGACTTTCAAGGCGAAGTCCGGCTGACGGCCGCCGCAGGCGATCGGACCTGCCCCCGGCGCCTGTACCGGCGCCGGCGGACTCATCGAACACATGACACGCAGCACAGATTTTCCCAGGCCACCCCAGTCCCGAGGACAACCGCGGGAGAGCGCGGCCGTCGAGACGGCCACGTCGCTGATCGGACTTGCGATGCACGAGTCGCAGGGTCCCGTGGTGCAGATGAGCGGAGCGCTCGCGCGCATGGCGGAGAGCCTGTGCCGAACCGGCGACAGTCCGCCGGATCGCGCACTGCTCATCCGCGAGCTTGCGACCTGTATCGAGAATCTCCAGTTTCACGATCGTCTCGTCCAACAGCTCGCGCAGGTGCGCAACCTTCTATCGAGTCTCGCCATTGGCGCGCCGCCGTCGAGCGCCGATACGCAGTCGTGGAATGTGCTCGTCGAGAACATTCGCGCCCGCTTCACCTCCGAAACGCACCGGATCCTCTTCAATCTCCTGCTTCCGAGCTCCGGCGGCCACTCGAGCGTGCCGTCCCTGCATGCCCACGAAGGCAGCATCGAGCTTTTCTAAGGAGAGGAAGCCCGATGACATCCAACTTCCTCCGCGACACGGTCACGGTGAACCGGCTGCGCGAGTTCCCTTTCGGCAACGAGGACTTCGAGGTGCTCCGCACGCTCGTCAAGCAGCTTACGGGCATCAATCTCTCCGAGCAGAAGCGCGAGCTGGTATATGGCCGGCTCGCGCGACGGCTGCGCGCGCTGCAGCTGAGGAGCTTCGCCGAATACCGTGCCCTCTTGTCCAGGGACGGCGGCAAGGAGCTGTCCGAACTGTGCAATGCGATCACGACCAACCTCACCGCATTCTTCCGGGAGCCGCACCACTTCGAGTACCTGCGCGAGCACCTACTGCTGCCGTTGGCCGCGGACCCGAACGGCACGCGGCGCCTGCGAATATGGTCGGCCGGCTGCTCAACGGGCGAGGAACCCTACTCCTTGGCGATCACCGTGCTGGAAGCCTTCCCGGATCTGCGGCGCTGGGACATCCGGATCCTGGCGACAGACCTGGACTCGGATGTCCTGGAGCGCGGCCGGCGCGGCATCTACGCGTCCGACCGGGTGCGGGGATTGAATCCCGAACAGCTCTCGCGGTTCTTCCTGCGGCACGAGGAACGCGACGCAGTGCAATACCAGGTCGCTCCGCAGGTAGCCTCCCTGATCACCTTCAAACACTTGAATCTCATGCATTCGCTGCCGATGAAGGGACCGTTCCAGGCGATCTTCTGCCGCAACGTCATCATCTATTTCGACAAGGAGACGCAGCGTAACCTGTTCGCGCGCATCTCGCACCTGCAGCGGCCGGGAGACCTGCTGTTCCTGGGCCACTCGGAGAGCCTGTTCAAGGTGTCCGAGGACTACGGCCTGATCGGCAGAACCGTCCACAAGCGCAACTGACATGACGCCCACCCTCCCTCAGGTCCTGCGGGGCGAGCCGCCGCCCATCCTCCCCGGATTCGCTCACATGCAGCGTTTCTGGGATCCGGAGCACGAGCGCTGGACGGTCAAGATCCTTCCGGGTGAGTACTACGTGACCCGCAGCGATGAGGCCGTTTCAACGGTCCTGGGATCGTGTGTCTCGGCGTGCGTGCGCGATCCGGTCCGCAGCATCGGCGGGATGAATCACTTCATGCTCCCCGAGGACGGCACTGTCGGATCCAACAGCTGGCTGGATCCGGCCGTCGGACAGGCGACGCGCTACGGCTCCTATGCGATGGAAAGCCTGATCAACGATCTGCTCAAGCTCGGCGCGCTGCGCGAGCGGCTGGAAGTCAAGCTGTTCGGCGGGGGGCGCATTCTCGCCGGCATGACCGACGTGGGCGACCGCAACATCACTTTCATCCGCAATTTCATGCAGATCGAAGGCTATCAGATCTCGGCGGAGGATCTGGGCGGAACGCAACCTCGCAAGCTCATCTACTTTCCGTCGAGCGGCCGCGTGCGGCTGCGCCGGCTGCGCCCGGTCGAGAACCGCATCATCAGCCACCACGAGCAGCTGTACCTCGCGAGCCTCGGCAACAAGGTCGCCGGCGGCGGCGAGGTCGAGCTGTTCGTGCAAGGCGGCGGAGAATTCACATGAACCACCCAGCTCACGACGCGCGGGGCGGCACGAAACGGCGCATCCGCGTCTTGATCGTGGACGATTCGGCACTCGTCCGCGGTCTGCTGTCGGATATTCTGTCGGCGGACCGATCGATCGAGGTCGTGGGTGTCGCCGGGGATGCCCATGCCGCGCGGGAGAAGATCAAGCTTCTCAGCCCCGACGTTCTTACGCTCGATGTCGAGATGCCGAAGATGGACGGCATCACGTTTCTGCGCAACCTGATGCGCTTGCGGCCGATGCCCGTGGTGATGGTCTCGTCGCTGACCGAGCGCGGCGCCGACGTCACGCTGGACGCCCTGGCGCTCGGGGCTGTCGACTACCTGTCGAAGCCGAAGATCGATATCGCCGCGACTCTCAATGACTATGGCGAGGAATTGATCGAGAAGATCAAGACGGCAGCCAGGGCAAGCGTCAAAGCCCTCGACCCGAGACGTGCGGAGATGAACGCCGCGCGGCCGGCACACAACGCCGATGCCGTGTTGCCGAGAGCGGGGCCTCCCAGACAGTTGCGCACGACCGACCGGATAATTGCCATCGGCGCCTCCACCGGCGGAACGGAGGCGATAAAGGCAGTGCTCGTGCGGCTGCCACCGGACTCTCCGGGCGTCGTGATCGCCCAGCATATTCCGAAGGCATTCAGCGGCCCCTTTGCCCGACGCATGAACGATTGCAGCCAGGTCACCGTGTCTGAGGCCGAGGACGGGCAACAGGTGCTGGCGGGACATGCCTATGTCGCCCCCGGCGACCGGCATCTGATGGTGGTGCGCGACGGTACCCGCTACGTCTGCAAACTCGACGACGGCGTGCCCGTGAACCGTCACAAACCCTCCGTTGATGTGCTGTTTCGATCGGTTGCCCAGAACGCAGGTCGCAACGCCATCGGGGTATTGCTGACGGGAATGGGCAAGGACGGCGCGCGGGGCCTGAAGGAAATGCTCGACGCCGGCAGTCTCACCGTTGCGCAGGACGAGGCCACGAGTGTGGTCTGGGGAATGCCCGGCGAGGCGGTCAACCTGGGAGCAGCGCAACACGTCGTTCCCCTGGACGGCCTCACCGACAAGGTCCTCTCGCTGGCGGATGCGATGGACATCACGCGTAACGCCCGCGAGGCATGAAACACTATGCATATGCAGATACCGATTCTGAGGGCCGCCCGATGACCACTTCAGCCGCACCCAGTCCCCAACCCTCCGGCAATGCCCTGGCCTTTGCGTTCGTCCAGAGCCTGGCCGCCGAGTTGTCCAAGGGCAAGGTCGACCTGCCGAGCTTTCCGGATATCGCGTTGCGGATCCGCAAGGTGCTCGCCGATGAAAATGTCTCGCAGGACATGGTCGTCCGCGTCGTCGGATCCGAGCCCGCGCTCGCCGCGCGATTGATGCAGATCGCGAATTCGGCGGCGCTGAACTTCAGCGGCAAGCCGATCACCGATCTGCGGACGGCCATCGCGCGAATGGGCTTCAATATGGTGCGCAGCGCGGCGATCGCGTTCGCGATGTCGCAGCTCAAGAAGGTCGACGCCTTGAAGGGTCTCGAGAAACCCCTCGATGAGCTCTGGAAGCGGAGTGCAGCGGTTGCGGCCATGTCCCACGCTGTCGCACGTACCTTCAGTCGCGTGAATCCCGATACGGCAATGCTCGCGGGCCTGGTGCACGGCATCGGGCAACTCTACATACTTACGCGCTCGAGCCAGCACCCGGGGCTCTTCGCAGACCATTCCGCCTACAACTCGATCGTGCGCGATTGGCACAGCTCCGTCGCGAAAGCGCTGCTCGAGAACTGGGACATGACCGCAGAGATCGTGACCGCGGTCAGCGAGTATGAGGATTTCCAGCGCGAGAACACCGAGCCTGTGGATCTCACCGACGTCCTCACGGTCGGCTATCTCCTGGCTTCCTTCAAGGATCATCCGGACACGATCGAGCTGAACATGCACGATGTTGCCGCCTGCAAGCGCATGGGCATCGATCGGGCAAGTTACGAAAAGCTGATCGACGAGTCCGAGCATGAGATCGAAGCCTTGCGGCAGGCCCTCGGAGTCTAACGGAGCTCCCGACATGAACGCCGCGCCGTCGGATCACCGTTCCGGAGAGGATGCTGCCTTTACGTTCGTACAGGCACTGGCTTCCGAGTTGTCCGGGGGCAAAGTCGAGTTGCCTGGGTTTCCACACATCGTCCTGCGCGTTCAACGTGTGCTCGCCGACGTCAGCGCCGATGCCGGCCGGATTGTTCGGGTCATTGGCGGTGAACCCGTGCTGGCCGCGCAGCTCATCCGCATGGCCAACTCCGCGGCGCTCAATCCGTCAAAGGTCCCGGTAGCGGATCTGCATGCGGCCGTCGCAAGAGTCGGGCTGGATACGGTGCGCTCTGCCACGATCGCGTGCGCGGTGCGGCAATTGCGAGCGGCGCCGACCCTCAGAGGCCTTGAAAAGCCGCTCGATGCGCAATGGCGGCGCAGCGTGCTCGTCGCGAGCCTTTGTCACGTCATCGCGCGACGGTTCACGCGCGTCAATCCCGACACCGCCCTGCTGGCCGGCCTGCTCCAGGGAATAGGCCGTCTCTACATTCTTACTCGCGCGAGCGGCCATCGGGCGCTGTTTGCGGACGAGGCGAGCTACCAGGGTATCGAGCACGACTGGCATCTGAGCATCGCCGCGGCCCTCCTCGAGAACTGGGGCTTCTCCGATGAAATCGTCCAGGCCGTCCATGAATCCGAGAATCACGACCGCGAGACACGCGGCGGGGCCGGACTCGCGGACGTTGTGGCGGTCGGAGTGCTGCTCGCAGAACATCACGAGCAGCCGCATTTGATTCGCGCGCAACTGAGCTGTGCAAAACTGCTGCAGCGGTTGCAGCTCGATCAGGCGGCGTGTGAGTCCTTCATCGCGGAGTCGGCCGAGGAAGTCACCGCGCTGCGCGAGGCTCTGAGCTGAGAAGCCAGATCCCGAAACGCAGTGATCATGCCTTTATCGGCCATGAGCTTCGGCTCGCCGCCTCGGAAGCGGCGCAGATCGGGTGCGATCTTCAGGCAGCGCCGAGAACGCGCCGGGTACGGGAGGGGGCGTAGGCGCCCTTCGGACCGTAAGTGACAGTTTGCTCGCTGCGGCCGGTGAGCACTCCCAGTAGACCGTCAACACGCTTCAGACGCGCGTTCACGAGCGTCCCGTTGCGGTCGTTGAGCTCGCGGCAACGCGCCGCGCCTTCGGCACACACACGCAGCCTGGACATGAGCGACCCGGAAGGATCACACCACGTCATGAGTTTTTCGAGCCCGGCGAGATCGGCCGAATGGCCGTGCAAGCGACACAGCGAGCGGCGCTGCTCCTCGATGCGGGCCAGAGCTCCGATTCGTTCCTGCCGCTCCACGGCGGTCAGGTTCAATGCGGCCACATCGTTGGCCGTGAGCACTACGTGCTCGCGCTCCAGCAGCTCTTCGAGCTTGCCGAGCATTCCGGCTTCCTCGGACAATAGCGTGGTCAGGTGCTCGCGGCAGACGCTTGGATCCATTACCCCGGTTCCTTCACTTGGCGGCGGCTTGTTCGCCGGACTGCTCAGGGTCCGGCAACTGGCCGAGCGACTGCTCGAGCGACAAAAGCTTCTCGGCAATGTGTCTCGGCTGAATGGTGTAGCTACCTTCCGCAAGCGCATTGCGCACCTGGGTAACCCGTGCGTCGTCCACGGCCGGCATTTCTCGCAACGCCTGCTCGAGCGACGCCAGTTTGTTGGCGGAATCGGTGATGTGCACATCGCCGGTGCTCGCAGCGGGCTGGCTTTGTGGCCCCCCGGTGGACGCATCCGGTGCCCGGGCGACGGCGCGGCCGGCTCCGACCGAGACGGGTCGGCTGTCTAAGCCGTTGATTTCATTAGCCACGTCGGTTCTCCATACTTCCTTCAATAAGGGTATCGGCCGGAGTGACCATTCCTTTAGGGTGTGACATGAATCACGCGGTCGCTGTCCACGGTGCCCTCCACTATTCTGAGCGAATTGAGGTTCTGGACGCGGATCCGCGAGCCGTCCCGCCCATCGGAAAGGGCACGTCCGGTGGCACGAACCTCGACCCCTCCGGCCGCGGCAACGAGCGTCACCGCTTCTCCGGAACGCACGATGTAGTCCGGGATCAGCATGTCGCCAGTCAACATCGAGCCTGCGGGCAGCGGACGCGCAACGGTATGGCGCTCCAGTGTCTTCGCGTCGGTGACATACCCTACGGCGAGCCCGGACACGCGTCGAGTCTCCAACGCCACATCGGCGCCGGTGATTCTGGCCCCGCGAGCCTCGGGCACCCGCAGTATGAGCACCGGGATTTCCGATTCGACGTCCACCGGCACATAGATAGTCCAGTTGGCACCCTGCCGGCAGCTCACACCGATGGAGGTGCGAGCCTGCAGCCGCCCTCCGGAGACCTGCGCGGCGTGCAGAGGCGCGGGGCATTGTGCCAGGCGCAGACGGGAATCCAGTTCGGTGGCGGTGACGATGATCCCTTTCGCATCCTTGGGCATCTGCTCGCGAACGAACTTCTCTGCCGCTCCTTGTATAGAGCGGAGCGACTGGACGCCGGCTTGGGAGTCCGCTCCCGCCGCGCTCCAAAGCAACAGGCCCGCGACCAGGCACGGGAAACGGTGACGGTTTTTCGACGCTTGGCTCGACATCCCGATGTACGAGTGCAAGCGGCGCGCCAGCAGCCGCGTCAACCGTGATAAAGGTGCTGAACGCGCTGAACGCGCTGAACGCGCTGAACGCGCTGAACGCGAGCATCGCGCGGCTGCGCTTGAGATCAATAACACGCCGGAGCTCCGTGCGCCCCTCAAGTGGTGTTGAGTTCTGCCGATAACGAATCAGGAGTCACTGCGCACCGGTGGCTGCCGGAAGGCGGCAAGCCCTTGCCGCCTTCGTGTGACGCGACTCACGGAATAACGAGCCTCCGCCCCTTCGGATCGCCCCGAATCCCCCCGTAGCGAATTTGGCATGCGTCTTGCTCTGACCCCCACAGGCCCATTGCTGTCGGATTCACGTCATGCCGCTCAACCTCGATGCTTATCTCGGCGTCCATCAGGATGCGCTGAAAGTCTACGGACAGCGCACTGAGGTTCTCGCCACCAACCTCGCGAACGCCGATACACCCAACTATCGCGCCCGCGATGTCGACTTTCGGTCTGCGCTTGCGGCGGCCGGCGCTTCGCAGAGTGGCATGCAGCTGACCGCCACAAACGCGGCACACGTCACCACAGACGCGCCCGACGCAGGCGCATCGGCAAGTCTCAAGTACCGCGTGCCGCTCGCACCCTCGCTGGACGGCAACACCGTCGACGTGCAGATGGAGCAAGCCGCGTTCGCGCAGAACGCCGTGCATTTCCAGGCAACCCTGACTTTCCTGAACGCGAAGTTCAAGGGATTGATGACCGCCATCACCGGGCAATAGCCGCGGCGTTCCACACTTCAGTCATTAAGAGAACCCCATGCCGTCCTTCAAAGTGTTCGATATCGCAGGCTCAGGACTGTCCGCCCAGTCCGTGCGGCTCAACACCGTTGCAAGCAACCTTGCCAACGCGGACAGCGTGAGCGGTGATCCTTCGACCGTCTATAAAGCGCGTCACCCCGTATTTGAGGCGGTGCGCGCCAGTCTCGCAGCGCAGGCGCCGGGCGGCGCCTCGCAGTCTGCGGGTGCGGCCGTGCGTGTTACCGGTATCGTCGAGAGCAAGGCCGCGCCGAGCTCCCGGTACGAGCCGGGCAATTCGCTCGCCGACTCGAACGGGTACGTGTACGCGCCCAACGTGAACGTGGTTGAAGAGATGGTGGACATGATCTCCGCCTCACGCGCGTACCAGAACAATGTCGAGGTCCTCAACACATCCAAGGACCTCATGCTCGCCACGTTGAAGCTCGGAAGCTGACGCTCCGCCGGCCATTCGACGCTCCAAACTCCAGCGCTCCAGACAAAAGGAATACCTCATGTCAGTTGATTCCATAGGTGCTTTCGCCGCTCAGACCCAGGCCGCCCAGGCCGCGGCCGCCGGCAGCGCCTCCGGTGCGAAAGGCACCGGCAGTACCGGCCAGCTGCAGCAGAACGAGTTTCTGCAGCTCATGGTGGCGCAGCTGAAGAACCAGGACCCGACCAAGCCCATGGACCCGACAGCCTTCGTCGGGCAGTTGGCGCAGTTCAGCACCGTCACCGGTATCGAGAACATGCAGACGTCGATGAGCAACCTGGCCAGCTCCATGCGCACGGCGCAGGTGATGAGCGGCACGTCCCTCGTCGGACGCCAGGTGCTCGCTCCTGCGACTTCGACGTCGATTGCCGCCGGAGACACCGTGAGCGGCGCCGCCGATGTGCCTGACGGCACCACCGCCCTTCAAGTCCAGGTCCTCGATGCGACCGGACAATCCGTGCGGACGTTCCCCGTCGCGCCGCAGTCCGGTCTCACCGCGTTCACCTGGGACGGAAAGACCGACAAGGGCGTCAGTGCCACATCGGGCACCTATTCGTTCAAGGTTGTCGCCAACACCTCCGGCACGGCAACGTCGCTGCCGCCGTTGCTGTCCTCAAAGGTGAACAGCGTGACGATCGACCCCACTTCGCAAAACCTCATTCTTAACACGAACGCCGGCGCTCTCGAGCTGAGCACCGTTCGCCAGGTGATGTAAGGAGCTTTCATGTCTTTCGATCTCGCACTCTCCGGGCTCAATGCGGCCACCGCTGATCTGAACGTGGTGTCCAACAACGTGGCCAATGTCGCGACGACAGGTTTCAAGGAATCGCGCGCCCAATTCGCGGACATCTACGCCCAGACTCAGCAGGGCGTCTCAAAGATCGCGGTCGGCAACGGTGTCCAGGTCACGGCCGTGGCCCAGCAGTTCAGCCAGGGCAATGTGACTGCGACCCAGAACAACCTGGATCTGGGACTCAACGGCAACGGCTTCTTCATCATGAGCGACGGCGGGGCGCTGAAATACACGCGCGCCGGGGCTTTTCAGGTCGACAACAGCGGCTTCATCACCAACAGCAGCGCCGAGCGGCTGCAGGGATACCCACCGTTGAAGACGGGCGGGTTCAACACCGGCGGACTCTCCGACATCCAGCTTACGACCGCCGAAAATCCGCCGTCCGCGACGACGAGCGCCTCGTTGACTCTGAACCTGCCATCCTCCGCTGCCGCGCCGACGGTGGCGATTTTCAATCCGACGGACCCGAACAGCTACACGAACACGACTTCCCTCACGACTTACGACTCGCTGGGAGCGGCCCACACGGCGCAGCTGTACTTCATCAAAGGCGCGACCGCCAACAACTGGTCGACGCAGCTCCTGGTCGACGGCAACGCGGTCGGCACGCCCCAGGCGCTCGTGTATTCCTCCACCGGAGCCCTGATTGCGCCCGTGGGCGGCAAAGTGACCTTCCCGGCGTACACCCCGGCAACGGGCGGCGCACCCATGAATCTGTCCGTCAATTTCAGCAACACGACGCAGTTCGGCGATTCGTTCACCGTCAACGCGGTCTCTCAGGACGGATTCACGACGGGTCGCCTCATCGGTATCGATATCGATTCCTCGGGTGTCGTGGAAGCACGGTTCACCAACGGCAAGGCGACCCCGCTCGGCCAGGTCGCGATGGCGAATTTCGAGAATCCGCAAGGCCTGCAGCAGCTCGGCAAGACGGAGTGGGCGGAGACCTTCGCCTCCGGCCAGCCGGTGCGCGGAGTCGGCGGCGCGTCCGGCTTTGGCACCATTCAATCGGGAGCTCTCGAGAGCTCGAACGTGGATATTACGGCCCAGCTTGTGAACATGATCACGGCGCAGCGCGACTTCCAGGCAAATGCGCAGGTGATTGCCACAACGAACCAGATCACGCAGACGATCATCAGCATGGCGCACGGCTAAATTGAGGTCTCGTGGATAAGCTTCTCTACATTGCAATGACGGGCGCCAAGGAGACTTTGCGCGCGCAGGCGGCCAACAACCACAACCTGGCGAACCTCAGCACGACCGGCTTTCGCGCAGACCTGAGCGCGTTTCAAAGCCGTGCGGTCACCGGTGCGGGCTACGCGTCCCGCGTCTATGCCACGGATGCGACAGTCGGGTGGGACGACAACGCCGGGCCGATGCAGTCCACGGGTAACCCTCTGGACATTGCCGTACAGGGTCCGGGATTCATTGCTGTCCAGGGCGCCGACGGCAAGGAAGCCTACACCCGCGCGGGGGATCTGCACGTGGATCCGACGGGACTGCTGCTCAACGGCACAGGTCACGTGGTGCTGGGCGACGGTGGTCCGATCAGCGTCCCGCCGAGTTCCTCCATCACCGTCGCCGGCGACGGCACGGTATCGATCGTGCCGCTCGGACAAACGCCGAACACGATTGCCTCGGTCGGTCGCATCAAGCTCGTCAACCCTTCCGCCGACACGCTTCGAACCGGCACCGACGGACTGTTCCACCTGAAAACCGGGGATCCGGCTCCTGCGGATGCCAACGTCAAGATCGCCGCGGGAGTGCTCGAAGGCAGCAATGTGAACATCGCCCGATCGATGGTGACCATGATCGAGCTCGCCCGCAATTTCGACATGCAGGTCAAGGCGATTCACAGCGCCGAAGAGAACGGCGCGGCGTCCACCAAAATCCTGCAACCGTCCTGATCTAAAGGTACAACTTCCATGGATCCAGCACTTTGGGCCGCCAAGACCGGACTCGACGCGCAGCAGACGCGCATGACGGTCACCGCGAACAACCTTGCGAACGTGAACACGAACGGCTTCAAGAAGGACCGCGCGGTGTTCGAGGACCTGCTTTACCAGAACATCCATCAGCCTGGCGCCAACACGTCACAGACGACGCAGTCGCCTTCCGGCCTCGAGCTCGGCACCGGCGTGCGCGTCGTGACGACGACCAAGTCGTACTCGCAGGGCAGCCCGACGCAAACCGGCAATTCCCTCGATCTTGCGATCCAGGGACGCGGGTTCTTCCAGATTCAGATGCCGGACGGCTCCCTCGCCTATACCCGCGACGGCAGCTTCCAGCCAAACGCGCAAGGCCAGCTGGTCACCTCCAGCGGCTACACGTTGCAGCCGGGAATCACCATTCCCGCCGGCGCCCAAAGCGTCACGATCGGTAACGATGGGGTGGTCAGCGTGCTGCTCCCGGGCCAGAGCGCCCCATCACAGGTCGGTCAGCTGCAGATCGCCGACTTCATCAACGAAGGCGGATTGCAGGCGAAAGGACAAAACCTGCTGGTCGAGACCGCCTCCAGTGGCGCGGCGACGACTTCGACTCCGGGCTTGAACGGAACCGGCTCGCTGCAGCAGGGAGCGCTCGAAGGCTCGAACGTCAACGTCGTCGAAGAGCTGGTCAACATGATCGAGACGCAACGCTCCTACGAGATGAACTCGAAGGCGATCTCGACCACGGACCAGATGCTCCAGTACATCACGCAGAATCTTTGAAGGTGAATGTGTCCCGTTCAATGGCATCCGGATTTGCGCTCGCCGCCGCGGCCCTTTGGCTGCTGGCCGCTTGTGCCACCAAGCCCTCCAAGCCTCCCGAAGACTACGACTTCAAGTGGCCGGACGCGGCCGAGACGACCCCAAACGGCGCCATCTACCAGGCCGGCCGCGATGTGGCCCTGTTCGAGAACGCCACCGCGCGGCACGTCGGTGACACCGTGACGATCCATCTGGTCGAGCAGACAGCGGCCCAGAAGAGCTCCAGCACCTCGACGGCGAAGGCCGGTAAGGCGACGATGACCGCGCCGCAGGTGTTCGGTAATCCCATTTCCATCCGCGGTAATTCCCTTCTCAGCGGCAGCCTGGCGAACGACTCCAGCTTTGCCGGCTCGGGCGACAGCAAACAGAGCAACAGCCTAGTCGGCGACATCACCGTCACTGTCGTGAAACGCCTTCCGAACGGCAACATGCTGATACGCGGACAGAAGTGGATCGGCATCAATCAGGGCACGGAGTACGTGCGCGTCCAGGGTGTGATCCGCCCGGTCGACATTCAGCCCGACAACTCGGTCATCTCCTCCAAGGTGGCCGATGCAAAGATCGGCTACGGCGCCAAGGGCGCACTCAACGATGCGAACAGGCCGGGCCTGTTGTCGCGCTTCTTCACGTCTATCCTGTTTTAGCGAAACTACTCATGAAATTCTCCCGCTCCTTGCTGCTTACCGCGGCGCTCAGCGTGTTCGCGATCGCCTCGGCGCAGGCTGAGCGTGTGAAGGATCTCGCTTCCGTCTCCGGCGTGCGCGGCAACCAGCTCGTCGGCTACGGAATCGTCGTGGGACTGAACGGAACGGGCGACCAAACCAGCCAGGCGCCCTTCACGATCCAGAGCATCATCAACATGCTCGCGAAGTTCGGCGTAACGATTCCTTCGAACACCAATCCTCAGCTGAAGAACGTCGCCGCGGTTACGGTGCACGCGGATCTGCCTCCGTTTTCCAAGGCGGGTCAGACCATCGACGTGACCGTGTCCTCGATCGGTAATGCAGGCAGCCTGCGTGGCGGCAGCCTCATCATGACTCCGCTGCGTGGCGTAGACGGCGAGGTCTACGCGATAGCGCAGGGAAGCCTGATCGTCAGCGGCATCGGCGCCGAGGGCAAAGACGGGTCGCGCATCTCCGTCAACATTCCCAGCTCCGGCCGGATTCCCAACGGCGCATCGGTGGAGCGCGAGGTTGTCTCGAACTTCACGACTCAGCCGTTCGTCATGCTCAATCTGAACACGCCCGACTTCACGACGGCGTCGCGTCTCACCGAAGGCATCAACAAACTGCTCGGACCCGACACGGCCGCATCGCTCGATGCGGTGTCCGTGAAAGTTCAAGCCCCAGTCGACCCGAGCCAGCGGATCGCCTATCTGGCCACGCTCGAGGGAATCGAAATCGACCCGGGCGAAGCGCCGGCTCGCGTGATCATCAATTCGAGGACGGGCACCGTTGTCATCAGCAATCGCGTCCGCGTGACACCCGCCGCCGTCGCGCATGGCTCGCTCTCGGTGACCATCACAGAACGCAACGACGTAACCCAGCCCAATGCGCTCAGTACCGGAACCACCGTCACGACGCCCCGGAGCACCATCGATATCAAGGAAGGCGAAGGACGGATGTTCGTATTCACTGCCGGTGTAAACCTTGACGAGATCGTTCGGGCCGTGAATCAGGTGGGTGCCGCACCGGGGGACCTCGTCGCGATCCTGGAAGCGCTGAAGCAGGCTGGCGCCCTGCGCGCGGAACTCATTGTCATCTGAGCGCCCCATGACCGCACCCGTCACCGACGTCAGCGTCTATTCGGACCTCAACGGACTGAACAAGCTGAAGCAGGGCGCGCAGGCGCAGGATCCCAAGGCGATTCGCGAGGCCGCTCGTCAGTTCGAGAGCGTGTTCGCCCGCATGATGCTCAAGAGCATGCGCGACGCCAACTTCAAGGATCCGAACTTCGGCAGCGACCAGGAAGAATTCTATCAGGGCATGTTCGACGACCAGCTGTCCGTGGAGCTCACCAAGGGCCACGGGCTGGGGCTTGCGGACATGCTCGTGCAACAACTGACGAAGGCGGGGCTGGTGCCTCCCGGCGCGGCGGCAAAGAACCTTACGGCCACCCACCTTGCGCCAGCGAGCCCTGCGGCAACGAATCAAGCGCCCACGAGCGCCACTGCGGACATCACCACGGCGGCATCCGGCGCGACCACGAGCTTCGATACGGCGAATGCCATTGATTCATTCGACCCCACGAACGCGGCGGCGGCCGGCGGGACGGGCTCGGACCCTTCGTCTCTTACTACTCAGGCGGCGTTCGTACGCGCGCTGTGGCCGTTCGCGCAGGCAGCGGGCCAGGCACTGGGTACGGACCCGCGAAATATCGTAGCCCAGGCGGCCCTGGAAACCGGCTGGGGACGCGCAGTGCCTGCCGACGGCAGCGGCCGCTCGAGCCACAACCTCTTCGGCATCAAGGCCGGCTCGCAGTGGGTCGGCCCGTCGGTAGGTGCTCGCACGCTCGAGTTCAGCGACGGCGTTCCTTCCGCGCGCGTGGACAAATTCCGGGCCTACGGCTCGGCCACGGACAGTTTCCAGGATTACGTCAAGCTGCTGAGCGGCAACCCTCGCTACTCGGGAGCTTTGAACACCGGCGCCGATACGTCGGCCTTTGCGTCCGCACTGCAGCGCGGCGGCTACTCGACCGACCCGGCCTACGCGCACAAGCTGACGGCGATTGCACAGAATGTGACTGGCATGACCGTGGGACTCAAGTCCGCGGCCGCCGAGCCGATACACCTTACAGCCACGATCCTCTGAGGCGCCGACGATGGGTGATCTTCTTTCCAACAGCGTCTCGGCCCTGCAGGCGTTCCAGCGCGCCCTCGACGTCACGAGCCAGAACATCTCGAACGTTTCGACGCCGGGATACAGCCGTCAGACGGCTAATCTCGTCACCAATCCCGCGCAGCAGTTCGGGAACGGCTTCGTCGGCAGCGGTGTGAGCGTCGATACGGTCAAGCGCGTGTACAGCGATTACCTGGCCGGACAGGTCCGATCTTCCGGCTCCGCCTATCAGCGCTCCAACGAGTTCGCAACCGATGCCGCGAGCGTCGACAATATGTTCTCGGACACGAAATCCGGACTTTCCGCGACTCTGCAGGCGTTTGCGAACGCCGTGCAGGACATGGCGAACTCGCCCTCTTCCACGGCACCGCGCCAGGTCGTCCTTTCGCAGGCACAGGCACTGGCCAGTCAGCTGCAAGGATATGACAGCACGCTGCAGACCCTGAGCGGGCAGCTCGACCAGCGCATCGGCACGACCGCCCAGGACATCACCTCGATAGCGAAGAACATCGCGCAGCTGAACGGCCAGATCGATCTGGCTGCGAGCAGTGGACAGCCGCCGAACGATCTGCTCGATCAGCGCGACCAGCTCGTCACGCAGCTCAGCTCGGACGTCAACGTGCACGTCTCCAAGCAGGGCAACATGATCAACGTCTACATCGGTAGCGGCCAGCCGCTCGTCGTGGGCACAGCGGCTTCCACCGTCACTACGGCCCCGAACGCGTACGATCCGACGCGCAACGACATCATCATCAAGACCAGCGGTTCCGCCGTCAACGTTACGAACGACATGACCGGCGGCACGCTGGGCGGCATGCTGGACTTCCGCAACCAGGTGCTGGACCCGGCGCGCAATGCGCTCGGCCAGATCAGCATCGGGGTCGCGAACGTCGTCAATCAGCAGCAGGCGGCGGGCATCGACCTCAACGGCAACATTGGCACACCCCTCTTCGCGGTCGGTGGCGTCAGCGTCGCGACGAATTCAGCGAACACCGGCGCAGGGACAGTGACCGTGACGCGCGCCAGCGTCAGCGCCCTGACGACCTCCAATTACATTCTCCAGGACACGGCGAGCGGTTGGACATTGAGTAACGCTTCGACCGGCGCAAACGTGCCGATGACGGGTGCCGGCACGGTCGCAAGCCCATTCTTGGCTGACGGACTGAGCATCGTGGTCGGCGGCACTCCGGCCGTCGGGGATCATTTCAGGATCCAGCCGACGGCCTCGGCAACGGCCGGCCTGAGGGTGGTGATGACGGACCCCACCAAGATCGCCGCGGCGTCACCTGTTCGTTCCGCCGCCGCCACGACAAACACCGGAACCGCGGTCATTGCACCACCCACGGTCCTCAATCCCGCCAACCCCCAGTTGCAGACGACTGCGACGATCACTTTCTCTTCACCCGCCGCGTACTCGATCAACGGCGGTCCGAGCACGGCCTATGCCCCCGGGCAGACCATCTCGCTGAATGGCTGGTCCGTCACGCTGAGTGGCGCGCCGGCGGCGGGCGATACCTTCACGGTGGCAAACAATTCCGGCGCGACGGGGGACAACAGCAATGCGCTGCAGCTCGCCGCCGCATTCGATGCGAAGGCTCTGAGCAACGGCTCGGATTCGGTCAACACGGCGCTCGGCCGTTTCGTCGGCAATCTGGGCACCGTTACGCGACAGGCACAGAATGACAGGGGCGCGCAGAAGGCCGTCAACTCGAGCGCTACCCAGGACCTGAGCAACGTCTCGGGCGTGAACCTCGATGAGGAAGCGGCGAACATGCTGAAGTTTCAGCAGGCGTACCAGGCTGCGGCGCAGCTGATCAGCGTGGCGAGCACGCTGTTCAATACGCTCCTCGCCGCCGCCAGGGGCCAATAGTCATGCGCATCTCGACGGCAGGTTTCAACCAGCAGACGATCGATCTGATCAACGATAAGACGGCGGATCTGGCCATTACGCAGGGCCAGCTCTCGAGCGGCTTGCGGATCAACTCGCCCGCCGACGATCCGGTTGCGGCAGTGCACATCCTGCAGCTCAACCAGGCACTCGCACAGTCGACGCAGTACGGGAAAAACGCGGACGCCGCCAATGCACGGCTGTCAAACTCCGACCAGACCTTGTCGAACGTCACCGAGCTGCTGCAGCGGGTGCGCGATCTGGCGGTTCAGGCGAACAGCGGCAGCAACGACGCGACTTCCCGTGCCGCCATAGCTACGGAGCTCGACCAGGACGTCAACCAGCTCATGGCGCTCGCCAACACACGCGATGCAAACGGCGAGTATCTGTACTCCGGCCTCACGACCCAGACGCAGCCGTTCTCACGCAGTGGCACCGGGGCAGTCGTGTACTCAGGCGACCAGGGCACGCGGCTGCTCCAGGTGGGGCAAACCCAGAAAGTGCCCGACGGTGACAATGGATATCAGGTTTTTCAGAACATTCCCGGCGGCAACGGCACGTTCACGGCAACCGCAAGCGTTGCCAATACGGGAACCGGTGCCATCTCCACCGCGTCCGTCTCGAACCAGGCAGCCTGGGTTGCCGGCACCTATACGATCAAATTTACGGCGCCCGGGGCGTATACGGTGACCGACGCGGCCAACAATGTCGTTTCCAGCGGAGCCTACGCACCGGACGGAACGATCACCTTCAACGGTGCCAGCATTTCCCTCTCCGGTCAGCCGGCCGTGAACGACACTTTCACGGTCGCGACCGCCGGAACGCAGGACGTGTTCGCGACGGTCGACAGCCTGCGAACGGTGCTCCACGGGCCGGTCAATTCGCCGGCTCAGAATGCCCAATACGCGACGAACATCGGCAACATCATCACCCAGCTGGACCAGGCACTCGGTCACCTGGACGACGTCCGCGCTTCGGTCGGAACCCGTGTGAACGCCGTCACAACGGCGAAGTCGGCCGGCCAGAGTGCCCAGGTGGACCTGCAGACCTCCCTCTCGCAGCTGCAGGACCTGGATTACGCCAGCGCGATCGGCAAGCTCACGCTGCAGCAGACCGGGCTGCAGGCCGCGGAAGCCGCGTACGCCAAGATCTCGCAGCTTTCCCTGTTCAACTACATCAAGTAAACCGTGACGCACTTCAAATTCACGCGGCGCGAGACGCTCAAGTTCGGGCCGGATGGTCCGATACAGGGCACAGAGACGAGGGGCGCCCCGGCGCGACCCGCAACGAATGCCCAAGGCCCTGGCTCAACCGCCAGGGTCGGCGAAACTTGAGGAGTTATCATGTCACTGGTCATCAACACGAACGTCATGTCGTTGAACGCGCAGAAGAATCTGCAGCGCTCAGCCGATCAGCTTGCGACGTCACTGCAGCGCCTGTCTTCGGGCATGCGCATCAACAGCGCGAAGGACGATGCGGCGGGTCTCGCCATCGCCGACCGCTTCACCTCACAGATCAACGGCTTGAACCAGGCCGCCCGCAACGCAAACGACGGTATCTCGCTTGCGCAGACCGGTGAAGGTGCCCTCCAGCAGGTCACCGGCAACTTGCAGCGCATCCGTGAGCTGGCTGTGCAGTCGCTCAACGCGACGAACAGCGCCAGCGACCGGGCCGCTCTGGACGCCGAAGTGCAGCAGTTGAAGGCGGAAGTCGACCGCGTCGCGCAGACGACTTCGTTCAACGGCGTCAAGCTCCTTGACGGTTCGTTCTCCAGCCAGGCTTTCCAGGTTGGCGCGAACCAGGGCGAGACGATCAGTGTGAACTCAATCGTGAGCATGCGCACGACCGCCCTCGGTCAGCAGTACACAGCGTCGGTCACCAGCGGTGCGCTCACTGGCACCACGACGACCGATCTGTCGGCTCTGACGATCAACGGCAAGGCTGTCGGCACGGGCACCATCACCACAGACGCCGCGGGCCTTGCCCAGGCGATCAACTCAGCGGGCGTTCCCGGAGTCACAGCGACGGCTGCGTCCAATACGGCCGCTGGCGCCGCGATGACACCCGCTGCCCTCACTGGCACCATCACGATCAATGGAATCACGACCGGGTCGATCACCACGACGGCCGTTGCCGCGACTGACCGCTCTGCAGTTGTCAGCGCGATCAATGCGATTTCCGCCGCGACCGGTGTGACTGCCAAGGACAATGGCGCTTCGGTTGACCTAGTGGCCGCCGACGGCCGCAACATCTCGGTCGCCTTCACGACCTTGACGTCTGCCGCGACTGGCGTGCATGCAGCCGGAACGGTTGCCTCGACTTACACGTTGAACTACGCAGGGACGCTCGGTGGTTCATTGGTCATCGGTGGCACGGTCGGCAACTCCGGCTTGACCGCTGCGACCACCAATGCCGCGCTCTCGGGCACGGCAATCTCGAACGTCGACGTGACGAGCGTGACGAATGCCAACTCGACGTTGGCTTCGGTCGACGCCGCGTTGCAACAGGTCGATAGCACCCGCGCTTCCTTGGGCGCCTATCAGAACCGGTTCCAGTCGGCAATCAACAGCATCCAGACGACGTCCGAGAACCTGACCGCTTCACGCAGTCGTATTCAGGACGCAGACTTCGCAGCCGAGACGGCGAACCTCACCAAGGCCCAGATCCTGCAGCAGGCAGGTACGGCCATGGTGGCGCAGGCCAACTCGTCTCCGCAGGGCGTTCTGGCACTGCTGAAGAACCTGTAAGGCATTCTGTAGATGGCCCAGACGGGCATTGCGATCGAGCAACTGGCGGCGGTGGGAACACCGTCGCCGGTTGCTGCTTTATTTCAATCGAAGAGTGCTGCGAACGGCGCAGCACAGCAGCCGCGAGCAGTTGCGCCCGCGGCGGCCAAGGCCAGCGCCCCGGCCTCCGTCGGCGTGGCAGGTGCGGACGGCGCATTGCCAACCCCGCCGGTCCAAGCGGTGATCGTAGCCATCAATGCCAGTTTTCTGGCGGCCGGCCGGTCACTCGAGCTGAGTGTGGACGCACAATCGGACCGTTCCGTCGTCATTCTCCGCGACACCGAGACCGGCGTCGTGATTGGACAGTTTCCCACCGAGCAGGTGCTGCACCTGCAGACCCTCCTCGGCACCGATCCGCCGCATGCTCTGATCGATTTCAAGGCTTAGGATTTCAATGACCACCGCCACCGCCCTGTCTTCCAGCGTCCTGTCAACCCTGTCCACCCTGTCCGGCAACAACTCGACGGTGGGAGCGAAACTCGATGTCAACGCGCTGGTGACCCAGCTGGTCGCCGCGGACCGCGCCCCGCGGCAGAACATCATCACCTCCCAGCAGACGGCTGACACCGCGGAAGTATCCGCACTCGGGGCGCTCAAGAGTGCCCTATCCACATTCCAGACGGCTGCGCAGGCCCTGGCAGCGCCGGCCGCCTTCAATACGAGCAAGGCTACCTCGAGCAACAGCCAGATCGTGTCCGCAACGACCGATGCGACCGCCGGCACGGGAAGCTACACCGTGCAGGTCGCGGCGCTCGCCCTGTCGCACCAGCTGGCTTCCGGTGTCATTGTGGGCGGATCGACCGCGGTCATCGGCACCGGAACGCTCACGTTCGGTCAGGGAGCGAAATCTTTCGCGGTCACCATCGACACGACCGACAATACGCTGCAGGGAATTGCCAACGCGATCAATTCTGCACCCGGCAACAGCGGCGTCCAGGCGACTATCCTGACCGAGTCCGGCGGCGCGCATTTGCTGCTCACTGCATCGCAGACCGGCGCGGCAAGCGCGATCACCGTCACGGCCTCCGGCGGTGACGGCGGGCTGAGCCAGCTCAATTACAACGCCGGCACGAAGAACATGTCGGAATTGCAGCCCGCGCAGGATTCGCATATCAAGATCGGTACGTTCGACCACTTCGCGTCGACCAATGCGGTCTCGGACGCGGTCACCGGGGTTACGTTCAACCTGGCGTCGGCCTCACCGGGAACCAATGTCACCGTTTCGGTGTCACCGGATAACACCAATATAACG
>FTEW01000540.1_pt1 | contig 31038 bp, 25 predicted proteins | sample 1640301 | NCBI WGS metagenome assembly FTEW01 (sample SAMEA3914816, study PRJEB12502) | metagenome | biome: forest; material: soil | place: USA | collected 2011-09-16 | depth 0.3 m
AGACTACGATGGCGTGGCTTCCCGAGAAACCGGCGAACCAGCTATCGCGCAGATCCGAGGAGGTGCCGGACTTCCCCGCGACCACGAGGTCCGCCGGCAGTAGGGCGCGCGCGGGGCGGCCGGTACCGCGCTCCATCACCTGCTCCATCATCCGGTCGACTGCATAGACTGCATCGGGGGGCGCCACGGGAGTGGCTTGGATGGGGAATGCCTTGACGGCTCTTCCATCGTCGCTGATCACTGCGCGAACCGCGCGTAAGGGATTGCGGAAACCCCCGTTGGCGAGACCGTTGTACAGCTGTGCCGCCTCGAGCGGGGTGATGTCAACCGCCCCCAGCAGCATGGAGGGAACCTGCGGCACGGGCCGATCGAGGCCGAAGAGCTGCAGCGTCTTCGCGACCTTCGGAAGGCCGACGTCCAGTCCTAACCCGACCGTCGCCAGATTCAGCGATTCAGCAAGTGCGCGCACCAGCGGTACGGGCCCGTAAGTCTGCCGGGTGAAATTCTCTGGTCGCCACTGCTGTCCGTTGGCCAGACGGATCTGCAGCGGAGCATCCTGAATGACAGTGGCTGCGTGGTAGCGTCCCGTCTCCAGGGCGCTCAGGTAGATGAATGGTTTGATCAGGGAACCGAGCGGACGCCTGCCGTCCAGCGCGCGGTTGAAGCCGTTGAATCCGACATTGCGCCCGCCGACGATGGCGATGACGTCCCCGCTCTGCGGCGTGGTCACGACAACCGCCCCTTCGAGCTCGGCGGTCGCATATTTCCCGCGATCCAGCCGGGTGAGCTCCCGGTCCAGCGCGAGCTCGGCCTGCTCCTGAGCACGCGGCTCCAGGCTGGTGTAGATCCGCAAGCCTGCCTTGGTCAGATCCTCCTCGCGATAGTCGCGTCGCAACACGCGGCGCACGAAGTCGAGATAGCCCGGATAGTAGGAGCCGACGCCGCGTGCCAGAACACCCAGCGGTTTCCCGGTCGCGGTCTGTGCCGCCTTGCCGCTCACGACTCCCTGGTCCGCCATGAGCTTGAGCACGAGGTCACGTCGCGCCTGAGCACGAGCCGGATGACGACGGGGATCGTAATAGGAGGGTCCGCGCACGATCGCGACCATCGTTGCGATTTCGGACAGATCCAGCTCCGCCAGCGGTTTGCCGAAATAGAACTGGCTCGCAAGCCCGAAGCCATGCACCGCCCGGTCGCCGTCCTGGCCGAGGAAGATCTCGTTGATGTAGGCGTTCATGAGATCGGCCTTGCCGAAATGCGACTCGAGCGCGAAGGCCATGATGGCCTCCTGCACCTTGCGCGATACCGCGCGCCGCGGATCGAGGAAGTAGCTCCTGACGAGCTGCTGGGTGAGCGTGCTGCCGCCCTGCTCGAACTGGCCCGCCCGCATATCGACCCACAGCGCCCGCAGGAGCGCTTCAGGATCCACTCCGTGATGCCGGTCGAACTTGCGGTCTTCGACCGCCTTCAACGCCGCCGGCAACAGCGGCGGGACCTCGTTCGGGGTGACGATGACCCGATCTTCACCGTGGATCGGGAAGATACTGCCGATCATCAGGGGCTCCAGGCGCACGATCGGCAGATCCTTCCCCGTGCTGTCACGCAGGCCTTCGATCGCCGCGGCCCCGCACTGTATCGTCAGGATGAACGCGGACCGCGCTTCATCCGCGAACGCAGCAGGGCGCAGCGCGACATCGATGCGCGCACCCTGCTGCCGGTAGGTACCGGGCCGATCCAGACGCTCGACACGCCGATACTGCAGCCGTTCAAGCTCGTGCCGGATGTCCGCTTGGGATAACGGGAGACCCGTGTACAACTCCAATGGAGCGGCGTAGACGTGCGCCGGCAACGTCCAGCGACGGCCTTCGAACTGGCGCGTGACCAGATGATCCAGATAAAGGTAGTACAGGGCGCCGACGACGAGCGCGAGGAGCGCTCCTGTCAAGGTGACGCGCCAGAAGGTTTTCTTCCACCGGGACCGGGCCATGCCGATGCCGCCTACGCTCGCGGCCGCGTCGGTCTGCCGCCCGCGTTCAGATGAAGAGCTCCGGCGCCGGTTCGCGCAGATTGTAGTGCGAGCTCATCGCGTGACCGTACGCCCCCGCGTTCGCGATCAGCAGGACGTCCCCTTCGCGTGTCGGCGGCAACAGGCGATCGTGCCCGAGCACGTCCGCGCTTTCACAGATCGGTCCGACGACATTCACCAGGTCCGTCGCCGCCTCCTCGACGCGCGTCAGATTGACGATCTCGTGGTACGCGCCATAGAGCGCCGGACGGATCAACGAGTTCATGCCGGTGGCCACACCCACATAGCGGATTTCGCCTTTCGATTTGAGCTGCGTGACACGCGCCAGTAGAACTCCGGCTGCCGCCACGAGGTAACGGCCCGGCTCCATCCAGAATTCAAACTCGGGGTACTCGGCGCGTACCGACGTCAGCAGCGTGTCGAGCCTGGCAAGATCGATCCCCGGCTGTTCCGTGCTCTCAGGCACGCCAAGCCCGCCGCCGACATCTATCGTCCTGACATCTGGGAACTGACGTGCGATTTCCGCGAGTGTCCGCGCCTGGTGTTCCCAGTTGGTGACATCGAAAATGCCGCTCCCGACATGCGCCTGCAGACCCACGATTCGCACGCCCGCACGGCTCGCCGAGTGCGCGAAGTGCTTCAGTTCCGCGACGGGAACCCCGAACTTGGAGTGGGCGCCGGCCGTGCGGACGTGATGGTGGTGCCCCCGTCCGTAGCCGGTATCGATGCGCGCGAAGATCTCCCGGTTTGCAAACAACTCAGGCCACGACGCGAGCGCAAAGGTGTTGTCGACGGTGACACGAGCCCCCTGCGCGAGCGCCCATGCGTATTCGTCCCGCGGGGCGAAGTTGGGCGTGAATAGAATCCGGAGCGGATCCAGGTCCGGGAAAACCGCGCGAACCCGTTCGACTTCACCGCGCGACACGCATTCAATCTCCACGCCTTCAGCCGCCACCGCCTGCAACACGCGCGGATGCGGATTGGCCTTCATCGAATAGTGAACGCGTCCGAGCGATGTGAGCGAGCGCAGGGCTCGCGCGGCGCTGCGGATGGTACTGACATCGTAAACGTAAGCGGCATGTCGCTCGCCGAGGACCTCGATCAGCGCTGAGCGCTTCTGCCGCCACCACGGTTGCGCTCGGGTTTCCTCGCCCTTGGATTGCGAAAACAGCTGCTGCCAGGTGGGCCCCAGCACGCGATCGCCGGGCACGGGCCGGATCAGCAGCTCGTGCAGCTGCCCGACGAGGCGATCGCCCTGGCTCTCATCGACGACGAACGTGAAGTTCAGATCATTGGCGGCCTGGCTGACGAGGTAGATCTTCTGCTCCTCGAAAAACTCGAACGCGTCGCCCAACTGGTGCAGGATGGCCCGGATGTTGCGCCCCACGAGACTGACCGAGGCGCACGGTCCGATCAGCTGCACGCGGCACAGGCGCGACAGATCGGCGACGAGATCGGTGAGCAGCGTGCTGTCCAGCGAGTTCGCCGCCGGATCGAGCGAAACCGTCACGTTGGTCTCCGAGGTCGAGACGAGGTCCACGGACATCCCGTGTTCCTTGAATATCTGGAATGCGTCCGCGAGAAAGCCGACCTGGTGCCACATGCCGGGGCTCTCGAGCGAGACCAGCGTAATGCCCTTCTTCGTGCAGACCGCTTTGACCTGTGCCGCCCCGTCGAGGCCTTCCGCGCTGAGCACGGTGCCCTCCAGATCGGGCGCCTGGGTCGCGTAGACGTGAAGCGGGATGCCGTACTGGCGGACAGGCATGATACAGCGTGGGTGCAGAACCTTGGCTCCGCTGGTGGCGATCTCCTGCGCCTCGTCGTAGTGAAGTGCGCGTAGCAACCGCGCGTTCGGGGTGGACCGCGGATTGGCGCTGAACATTCCGGGAACGTCCGTCCAGATCTCCAAGCGCTGCGCCCGCAATTTCGCGGCCAGGTAAGCGGCGGAGGTATCCGAGCCTCCTCTTCCCAACAGCACGGTGTTGCCATCGTCGTCGCTCGCGATGAATCCCTGAGTGATGAGAATCGGCGCAAGGCTCGAGAGGCGCTCCTCGAGCTGCGCGTCTGGCGCGAAACTGCAGGTCGCCGACAACACGCTGGCCTTGGCCGAGGCGCTGCGACGATCTTCAGCGGTCAACAGGGTGCGCGCGTCTGTCCAGTCCACATCGAAGCCCTGGAGGCGCAGGAATCGCGCCCCAAGCTGCGTGGCCATCAGCTCGCCGGACGCCATCACTCGCGCGCGCGTGCGGTCGCTCACTTCGCCGATCAGCGCTACGCCGGCCGCAATCTGGCGTAGCTCGGCAAGCTGCCGTTCGACCTCCTCCCCAAGTGGAACACCCAGCTCTTGCGCGAGGCGTCGATGACGATCCTCGATCGTTCGCAACTCCTCGTTCTGTGCTTCGCCAACCGCGGCGTCGAGAAGCTTTTCCAACCGGTCGGTGATGCCGGTGATCGCGGAGTGCACGAGCAGTATGCGTACGCCCGCGGCTCGGCGCGCGGCCACGACCTTGGCGATGTTCAGCCAGTTGGGAAGTGAAGAGACGCTGGTGCCGCCGAACTTCAGGACAATCCACGCGGAGGGCGTGCGCGTCACGTCAGTCATTCCTCGCAACTCGTGCAGCCAGGGCGGCGTACCTCGTCTCGGTACGGCCCTGCGAAACGTTTGGTTTGGGCCAGCCGATCGGACTTGAGGGCCGGCTCAGGCGTGGATGAACGATTCCATGGACTGAGGTCCGCTTTAGAGCTCTTCGTCGAAATCGCGGAGATCCTTCTCGAGCTTCTTGTCCGCGAGCACCTCTTCCAGCTTGCTCCACGCAGCCTTGCCACGCTTGCCCTGATTACGGACGCGTTTATCCACCCGGTCCAGCAACCGGTCGTAGTCGGTGCCGTCTTCGGTGGGCCCGCTCAAAAATTCATCGTCGAGATCGAAGCTCTCGTTGTCTCGTTCCGACATTGCTAGCGGCGCAAATCCTTAAGTTTTTCAATGACTAACGTGGGTCAGTAGCACGTTGCGAGGCTGCGAACTATAACGGATTCGCGCCCACGATCAACTCCATTTCCCCTCAAGGTACGACGAAACCTTCTTTGCCGGTAGCCTGGTCGCGTACGGTGACCGGGGCTCCGCGGCTCAATCCGAGTCCCTCGGCGGCGCTCTGCTCGGCCCGCGCGATCTCGACCACTCCGAACGAGTTGATCAGCGCCAGGTAGTCCCCGGGCTGGACGTCCCCATAGGTCCGCAGAAGCGGAAAGGCGTGGTTTCCGGCCCGGATCCGGGGGCTGACGAAGCGCTCGATCAAGCCCCCGTCGATATTCGTGATCAGATTGCCGAAGTGGTCAATGGTGATCACCACCCCGGATACCCCACCCCGCTCCACGGCCGGCTCATCCACCCAGGCGGGGATGAGGCCGGTGACCGCCTGGCCAAGGTCGGCGGGCCGGCAGCGGCCGGCCGCCAGCTCCGCTGCCACGGGGGCGAAGATGTCGCGGCCGTGAAAGGTGGCACTCGGGCTGCTGATCCCCAGTCGGGCGAGCCCGGAGGCTTCGAGGCGGACGATGGGCGCTTCAGGGTGCTTGCCCACGATCGGCGCCAGGAGACCGTTATCGGGTGCGAGGAACACGTGACCGAGGGCCGAGACCGCAATGATGTCCCGGGAGGTGCCGACGCCGGGATCGACTACCGCAATGTGGACCGTGCCGGTCGGAAAGTACTCGAAGGAGCGCGACAGCCAGAAACCGGCCTCGGCTGGCCAATGGACCACGATCTCGTGGGTGAGGTCGATGAGGCGTGCGTCCGCAAAGCGGGAAAGGATGCACCCCTTCATGACCCCGACGAACGGCCCCTGATGCCCGAAGTCCGTGGTAATGGTGACGACGCCTGAGGGTCGGCCGATGTCGTGCATACGTGGAATCTACGCCAGAACGCACGGACAATGCGCTGCCAGTTTCAAAGAGAACGCGTGGACTCGTGAGTGCTGCCTACGATCGCTTGCCGCTGAATGCTCTCCGTGTTTTCGAGGCGGTCGCCGCGCGTCTGAACTTCGGTGAAGCCGCCGAGGCCCTTCACGTGACACCGGCGGCGGTCAGCCAGCAGATCAAGACTCTCGAGGAATACCTGCAGACTCCCCTGTTCCGCCGCAGCGGACGCAACGTGGAGCTCACCCCTGAGGGAGCGCAACTGCTGCCGGGCGTGCGCCGCGGTCTCGAGGAGCTCGAGGCGGCCCTGCAAAATCTCAAGCAGGAGCGTCGTGTCGGTCCGGTGAATGTGACGACGATCGCCTCCTTCCTACAGAAATGGCTGATGCCGCGTCTCTCCGATCTCCACGTCAGGTATCCGGACCTGCAGCTGCGCCTGCACTCATCCGCGGAGCTGGTTGATTTTTCCCGAACGGATTTCCACGTCGCCCTGCGGCTCGGCTCCGGAAGCTACGAAGGTCTGCACAGCGAGAAGCTCCTGGACGAATGGCTCGTGGCCGTCGCCGCACCTGCAACACTCGCCAAACACGGTCCCCTGCCCGCCAACGGCGACACCACGAAATACCCTCTGTTGCACGGGACGGAAATCGATTGGACGAGCTGGTTCGCGGCTGGCGGGCCCGCCGTGGCACACCGTCCGGGCGCCTTCATAGACGACTCGGCCTCCCTGCTCACTGCCGTGATGGAAGGTCTGGGATTCGGGATTCTGCGTTGGACACTCGCGGCCGGCGAGTTGCGCTCCGGCCGCATCGTTCTCGCAAGCCAACGCGTGGTGCCGTATCACCTCGCCTACTACTTTGTCTGCCCGGAATCGTATGCGGCGCTCCCGAAGGTCGCCGCGTTCCGCGATTGGCTGAAAGCTCAGGCACGAGATTTTCCAGCCCCGCCCGAACCGACGGTCCCGCGCCGCGGGGTGGCCGCTGCACGCGGTGCAGGAGGCTTCGGCCCCTCCTCATAACCCACGCATCCCCGGGTTTCCATGGGAACACTTCTTGCGTATCCGCGCCCCATGAAAAACCACGAACTCACGGGGTCGGAGCTCTCCCGCAACACCCTCGCACTGATTCTTGCCGGCGGAAACGGTACCCGTCTGGGCAGTCTCACCCGCTCCCAATGCAAGCCGGCAGTCCCGTTCGGCGGGCATTTCCGCAATATCGATTTCACGTTGTCCAACTGTGTCAACTCGGATGTCCGGCGCATCGCGGTGCTCACCCAATACAAGGCTCAATCCCTCATCACTCACCTGGCAGGCGGCTGGAGCTTTCTCGCCAAGCCACTCGGAGAGTTTGTAGAGGTCTGGCCGGCACAGCAGCGGCCCCACACCTGCTGGTATGCCGGAACGGCCGATGCGGTGTATCAGAACCTCGATCTCGTGCAGTCGCTGCGCCCGCGTTACACGCTGGTGCTCGCAGGCGATCACATTTACAAAATGGACTATCGAAAGCTTCTCAACCTCCACGCCTGCAGCGGAGCCGACGTCACCGTGGGTTGCGTGCCGGTGCCCGTCGAAGAGGCGAATGCGTTCGGTGTGCTGGGAGTCGATGCGCGCGGCCGAGTATGCAGTTTCATCGAGAAGCCGCATCCGGAGACGCTCAGGGGCGCCACGGACAGATTGGTGCTTGCTTCCATGGGGATTTATGTCTTCAACACGGATTATCTGGTCGCAGCATTGAGCCGCGACGCCCGGTTAGAGCATTCGGCTCGCGATTTTGGACGTGACGTCCTGCCTGCCGCGGTGCGCGAGGATTGTGTGGCCGCATACAAATTCGTGGATGGGACGGGGAACCCGGGTTACTGGCGCGACGTCGGCACGCTGGAAGCCTATTGGCAAGCGCACATGGAGTTGCTCGCCGAGAAGCCCCCGCTCGAGCTGTATGAGGCTGCGTGGCCCATTCTGACTCTACCTGAGCCGCTGCCACCGGCGCGCCTCCTGGGTGACCGTGATCGCCACGCCAGCGTTGCCAACTCCCTGCTTGCGGGAGGGGTGGTGATCCGTGGCGCAACCGTCACCAACAGCGTGCTTTCGAGCCAAGTGCACGTTGGACAAGGCACATTGCTTGATGAGGCAGTCGTGCTTCCCAATGCGAGCATCGGGGAGAACTGCAAACTGCGTCGAGTCGTCATTGACGGTGGCATGCACGTTCCCGACGGCACTACCGTCGGAATGACGACGCGGATCACCCTACTGTCAGAAGCGCCCCGTGCAGATGACGGCTTGCGGTCAGTCGCCTGAGGGAGGCTTACTTGCGGCGCAGGCGCGAGGAATCACCGCCCTTTCGCGCACGCCCGGCACCTGTCTGTGTACGGCACCGCCGAAAGGCGCTCCGGCTCGATGGATTCCCCGCAGACGGCACAGTTCATGTAGCGCCCCGCGGATAGCCGCCGCAACGCAGCATCGAGGTGCCGCAGCTCTTCCCGTGCGCTCTGAGAGATAGCGCCCAGCACGTCATCGGTCTCGCGCTGCGTCACCTGCTCGGCGGAATCGGCGCTCAGCGGGTCCGCCTCGTGGCGCAGATCCGATTTCGCCTGGCTGGCACGCGAGCGCAGCTCTTCCCGGCGTCTCAGCAAACGTGCGCGAACGGCGTCGATGTCCATAGAGATCGTCCCGCAGCCCAAGCCAACACTAGCGATTCTTGCGCTTCTCCTCAAGCCAAGCCTGCAGTTGATCGAACGGTTCCACGAACTTCCTGACCCCTTCATCCTCCAGCGTTTCGGCTACTGCGTCCAGATCCACATCCAGTCGCTCGAAGCTCTCCAGCGCGTCCGCCGCGTCAGCCATGTGCCGCTCCAGGCGCGCCTCGGGTTGACCGAGGCGCCGATAAGCTTCCAGCGTCTGTCGCGGCATCGTATTCACAGTCTCTGCCGCAACGAGCTCCTCCACGTATTTGACAGGGCTGTACGCGGGATCTTTGGCCGACGTCGAGGCCCACAGGAGCCGTTGCGGACGCGCACCGAGAGCTGCGAGTTTTTCCCATCGCCCGGAAGCCATCATCTCGGTGTAAAGGGCATACGCCCGGGAAGCGCTGGCGAGCGCAGCTTTGCCGCGCAGCGCCCTGGCGGCCGGCTGTCCCCGGGCGGCCAGCTCGTCGAGCCGCTTATCGACGAGGGTATCGATCCGACTCAAGAAGAAACTGGCGACACTGGCGATGTGATCTATCGCGTTGCCCGCCGCGAGCCGGCTCTCCAGGCCGTCGAGAAATGCCTCGGCCACGGCCCGATAGCGCGCAGGAGAGAACAACAATGTCACATTGACGTTGATCCCCGCACCGATGAGCTCACGGATCGCCGTCAGACCCGGTTCCGTGCCGGGTATTTTGATCATGACGTTGGGACGCTGCAGCTGTCCCCAGAGACGCTTGCCCTCCGTAATGCTCGCGGCGCTGTCGTACGCGATGTGCGGCGACACTTCGAGGCTCACGAAGCCGTCTCCACGGGAAGTATCCCGGTAGAGCTTCGAAAACAGATCCGCGGCCGCCTGGACGTCCTCGATAGCGAGCGACTCGTACAACGCCTGACTCGAGGACACGGCAGCGAGCCGTTCCCGCACCGCCGCGGCGTACTGCGGTTCCTTCATCATCGATGCGGCGAAGATCGACGGATTCGAGGTCACGCCGCCGAGTCCGTCATCGGCAATGAGATGGGCGAGACTGCCATCGGCGAGCATGGCGCGTCCCAGATCGTCGAGCCAGACGCTCTGGCCCAGCTTGCGTAATTCAAGAAGAGGGTTATTAGCCATGGGAACCTCTCGCCTGTCTTGCCTGTTCACCGTCGATTCTCTCTCCAGGAGGATTTCAATGCGAGGATGGGCAGAGTGCAAGTGATAGGCGCAGCGCGCGGGCAGGCATGAAATGATCGTCTTGACCGTAAATAGCGGCAGCACTTCGGTGAAGCTCGCGGCGTACGAGGCAGACGGATCCGGCGAGCCGAGGCCCCTCGCGCACAGTCAGAGCTCAGACGGCGACGTCACGAAACCGGAGCTGCTTGCACGCTTCGTGGCGAAGCTGCAGCGCCCGCCCGATGTGGTCGTACATCGCGTCGTGCACGGTGGCGTCCGCTTGACGCAGCCGACCCGAATCGACGCTTCGGTCCTGAGTGAAATCGAACAGCTCTCGGAGCTCGCTCCGCTGCACAATCCGCCGGCGCTGCAATGGATCGCCGCGGCGGAGAAAACCTGTGGGCCGCACGCAGTACAAGTTGCCGCGTTCGACACCGCGTTTTTCGCGCACCTGCCCCGCATCGCCAGCGAGTACGCCATTGCGCCGGCTCTGGCACTCGAGCAAGGCGTCCGGCGCTACGGTTTTCATGGGCTTGCGCACGAAGCGATGGCACTACGGTGGCAAGGCCTGCATCCCGAGTTGCCCGACGGCGGCCGTCTCATCACCTTGCAGCTCGGCGGCGGCTGTTCGATAGCCGCCGTCTCGGGCGGGCATCCACTCGACACGTCGATGGGATTCTCCCCGCTCGAAGGTCTGGTCATGGCCACCCGCGCGGGCGATATCGATGCGGCGGTCGTGCCCTACCTGCAACGCCGCCTCGGGAACTCGAGCGACGAGATCCTCGAGCTCCTCAACACGCATGCCGGCTTGAGCGGCCTGTCGGGCGGGTGCACCAACCTGAGCGCTTTGCTGTGCGATCCGGCTCCGCAATCCCGCTTCGCGGTCGATCTGTATTGCTACCGCGCCCGCAAATATGTGGGCGCCTACCTGGCAGTGCTGGGGGGATCGGACGGGATCGTGTTCGGCGGCGGTGTCGGCGAGCACGTCCCGGCCGTCCGCGCGCAGATCCTGGGTGGCATGCAGTGGGCGGGAATCCAGCTCGACCCCCAGGCGAACGATGCCGCCCGAGGCGTGGAAGCGCGGATCGATGCTCCGGGCAGTCGGACCGCGGTGCATGTCATTCCTGTCGACGAGGAGCAGAGGCTGGCCGCCGCGGCCCGCACGGTCCTGGACCGCAACTAGCCGGATAACAGCCGCCGTTGCGGTCAGTTTCCGCTTGCGCTGGACCGATCCGGCCCCCTCTGGCCTTCCGGGCGTTCATTCAGGCACGATGCTTGCCTGCACCGGTCGACGATCACCCATCGACTCGAACCCGGGAGGAGAGGAAATGAAACAGTTCGACGCCGGAAAGCTCGCCGACGATTTGCAATCGCTGGTGCAGCACGCCGAGGAATTACTGCGCGCCACGGCCACCAGCGCGGGCGAAACGGCCTCGGAAGCTCGCGAGAGAGCCGAAGAATCCCTGAGCGCCGTCCGATCGCGGCTCGCTGCGTTCGAGAAAGACATGAAGGGGCACGCGAGAGTGGTAGACGGATACGTCCAGGACAACCCATGGACGGCGATCGCGGTCGTTGGCGGAGTAGCGTTGATTGTCGGTCTGATCATGGGACGCAAATGACCGGGGAAACCTCGGATGCCGACGACAGCGACATGACGAACGCGGCGGTGGCACCGGGCTCCCTGCGCGGGTTTCTGTCCACGGCCATCGAAGCGCTCAAGACGAGACTCGACCTGGTCGTGGTTGAGGCGGAAATCTATCTGCTGCGAACCCTGCAAACGCTACTTTGGGCGTTTGCCGCGCTGGCCTGTGCCTTGCTTGCGTTCGTGTTCGTCATCGTCGCGATCATCGCTGCGCTTTGGGACACGCACCGTATGGCCGGAGTGCTCGGCGGTGCGGGTGCGTTCGCGGTGCTGACGGCGATATTCAGCGCGCTGGCGGTGCGCGCACTGCGGATACGACCTCTGATCCTCGAGAAATCGCTCCAACAGCTGGAGCACGACCGGCGCAAGGTGGACGGTACCGAATGAGAAGCCGCATCGCACAGCTCGAGCAGCGCCGGCGCGCACTGCTGGTTCAGATCGAGGCGCAGCGGCACGAGATCGCCTGGCGCGTGGAGCAATTTCGACCCACCTCTCAGGTGGCCGCGTGGGCGCGACGTCGCGGCTCGCAGTCGGCCGCCAATCACCCACTGGCCTGGATTGCGGGCATCGCCAGCCTCCTCATGTTCTTCAAGCCACGCAGAATGTTGTCGTGGTTGCCGATGCTCGCGGGGGGGCTGTCGCTTCTGACACGCCTGACGCGCGTGATCCGCATCGTCAACGAGCTCCGGGGGATCCGCCGGGGCTTTCGCTGAAGCTGCGCCCCCTTTAGTTCGTCTGGGTGAGAGGGGTTCCCGCGGGAGCCGCGGAGGTGGCCGGCGGTGGGGGCTGCTGCACATCCGGTGCGGAGTCCGGCTCGGCGATTGCCTCCAGACCGACCACGACCGGCATTCCGTTCGCCGCCTGCAACGCTTGGCGCGCAAAATCCCAATGAATCGCCGCGGTGCTCCCGCCGAGCGCCTTGTCCAGTCTTTGTGACAGCAACTCCATGTTCGGCTCGGTGGTCTGGCCCTGCGCATCCACGGGCGGGTGCACTTCCAGGAGCAGCTCACCGTCGGCATACGCCGTCTTCACCGGCTCGTTGACTAAGTAGACCTTCGTACCTACCGGGATCAACGGAAACAACGAAGCCACATCCTCCGGGTACATCCGGATACACCCGTGCGTGATGGCCATGCCGACTGCCATGGGATTGTTGGTCCCATGGATCATGTACGTGCCGTCGCCGACGGCCAGGCGCATCGCGTAATCGCCGAGCGGGTTGTCCGGCCCCGCCTGCACGATCTTCGGAATCGGATCCCCGTTCACCTCGTGTTCCTTGCGAACCGACTCGGGCGGATACCACACGGGATGCTTCTGCTTGGACATCACGTGCGTCTCGCCCAGAGGAGTGTGCCAGTCCATCTTCCCGATGCTGACAGGGAAGGTGATGACGACCGGCTGCTCGTTCTTTTTCGGCTTCGGATAATAGTAGAGCCGATGTTCCGGAAGATTGACGACGATACCGTCACGCGGTCCCGGCGGGAGAATGCGTTGTCCGGGCAGCAGGATGTCCCTGCCGTCACCGGGAATCCACATATCGGTTCCCGGATTGGCGCGGATGATTTCCTCGTACCCGAGGCTGTAGCGCCTGGCGATGTCGAGCAGCGTGTCCTGGTAGGTCGACTTGATGTGCTCATCGGCGCCCACGACGGCGCTGCCGTTCTCCGGCAGCTCGTAAACGGTCCCCCAGACAGGGGCGCCGGCCAGCACTGCGGCCACGCCGAGGAGGAGCGATCTCAGGTTGATGTACATTATAGAATACGTATGCATCTTTATGAAAAGACGCACAATAAGTTCCTTTCGGCGCGAGCGATACAGGCGGCGCTCCGGACATTGTAGTCAAAACCAGCCGGCCGCGTTCTTGCGGTCGCGAGTGTTCCACGCAGGCTCGGGCAGGCACCGCGCTTGCTAACACTTGCCTCGCCATCAAGTAACCTCAAGGGTGAGCCCAATGCGTTCTGCCGTCAAAATTGCCGCCATCACGGCCGCTGCGCTGCTTGTCGCCGGATGCAACGTCATCAAGGGAAAGGAGACCACCACCGAATACGCCGACGACGCCACGCTGACGGCGCGCGCGAAGGCGGCCCTCGTGTCGGACAAGAACGTCTCGGCATCGGATTTCAACCTGGAGACCTATCAGGGAAATGTGACGATCACCGGTGTCGCCAAGTCAGCTGACGAAGCCAAACGTGCGGAAGCCGATATTCGCAAGGTACCCGGCGTCAAGAGCGTAAAGAATGCGACACGCGTGGCTTCGACGGGCTCGAGCGGGGCGTCGAAGGATTGAGCGGCACTCGAAAATCACGTAAACCCATCACGGCGCGCGTGCCATCCCGGACGGGCGCCGTTTTCTTTTAAAATCCCGCCATCTTTCGGTACGACCCGCAAGGCCGTGACTGAGTGAACGAGAGTCGAAAGCTCAAACGAAGATTCTATGCACGCGCAACGCTTACCGTCGCTCGCGAGCTCATCGGAGCTCATCTGGTCCACGATGACGGCCTCACACGCCGTATCGGCAGGATCGTCGAGACGGAGGCATACCAGGGGCCCAAGGACCTTGCGGCTCACTCGTCCCGAGGACGCACCACCCGCACCGACATCATGTTCGGCCCGCCGGGACACGCGTACGTGTACTTCATCTACGGCTTCTGGAATTGCCTGAACGCGGTCACCGCGAAAGAAGGAACTCCGCACGCCGTGTTGCTGCGTGCGCTGGAACCGGTCGCCGGTGTCGCAGACAGGACTTGGGGTCCCGGGCTGCTATGCCGCGCGATGACCATCGACCGGCGCCTGAACGGGGCCGATCTGTGTGCCGATGTGCTGTGGATCGAGCGGCCGCCCAAATCCGCGAAGTCCCCACGTATCGGCCGGAGCGCACGCATCGGGGTCGCCTACGCAGGCACCTGGGCCGAAAAGCCGTGGAGATTCTTCGACCGCGACTCCGTTTACCTCTCGACGGTCTCGGCTCGGAAACGCTCCGCAGACAAATAAATTGCACGGCCGCGCCGGCGCCGCAGCGGCTGCGCACGCTACGAGGGGACTTGTCTGAGCAGCGGCCCCGAATCGTGCAAGCCGGTGAGGTTGAACAGCTCGGGGCGCAGCGTTCGATAGCGTTCTACCGCGACAAACAGCGTAGAGGGGTCGCGCTCCAACCTTCGGGACACTTCCGCAAGCGTCGCGACTCCCCGCTCGGTCGCATACCACGTGATGAGCGCTCGCGCCATGGCCAGCCGCCGCTGCCTCGACCGCGACAAGACTTCGCTGCGCTCCAAGCCGAGCGTGCAGGAGACGGTGTCGATGACCTGTTCCAGTGAGTAGGTGCTGCGCTGAACGCGTTGGTTTCTCGGAATCTGCGCCATGAACCGGCGATCGCCGAGCACCCGCGGATCCTCGCTACCGCCGCGGTCGAAGTTGATGTCGTCCTCGGGCGGGACGCTGTCAAACATAAGCCGCCGATACGCGTAACGAGCCTGATCTGGGCGCTGAGCCAGCATGCGCAGCGCGACGGCTGTCGTCAGCCACGGAACGCTGCTCGTGCCGAGATACGCACGGTGGCTGCTCCACTCGCACTCATCTGGAGTGCCGACGCGCCCAGCCCGCACGGGCAGCAGATGCAGATAGCGGATCAGTTTCAACAGGTACGTGTCCGGGTCAACGAGCACGGCCTGATAGCGCTGTTGAAACAGGTGCCCCGATTCGCCTTGCCGCCGGTGGATGCCCCGGGCGTATTGGCTGCTGAGCCGTTGCATCAGCCGGCCTATCGGCATGTCCGCGATCTGCACGACCAGTCTGATCGCGTCGATCTCCCAGCTGAAGGCGTGCACGCGCATGCGGCATCTGACGAGCATCGTGGACAGGAGACGCTCGAAAGTCGCGTAATCCGCCGGCCCGGTAAAAATGGGTTGACGTGCGTTGCTGCGCTGGACGACGTAGTAGACGCCCTCCGGCACGTGAAGTCTGGATCGGCGTGACATCCCTGCCTCCCCTATTCCCTGGTGCGGTCCAATTCAATCCTGACAGCGGCGCGAAATGTGCGAATCCCTTTCGTCTCGCGACGCTACGCTAACGATCCGTTCGAGTGCTCCGGTGCGGCGGCTCCTGGCTGGTATTGATGATGGTCCGATCCTGCAACATCCCGCGCGGACAGGCAAGCGCGCCCCGACAGCAGTGCCTCGATACACGGCCCCGCGTGCCTCACCTTGCTCGATGCGCCGGTCTACGCAGCTACTGTCACCCACCAAGGGCGTCTGCACGAAACGATCCTATGTTCGTCCAGGCGCCAATGGTCTACGCAGCTACCGTCACCCACCAAGGGCATCTGCACGAAACGATCCTGTGTTCGTCCAGGCGCCAAGAAACGCTATGTCCCTATCGTGCGGAATAGCGGTCTGCGCGTAATCCCTCGACACGACCCGCTCGACAACGTTCACGCGGGAGACAGTAGCTGCCACAGATACTCTGCTGCACCCCGTCAAGATATCTCAGGGCGCATGGCAGGTTTTTCTCGGACGTACCGTCGCGCGCGGCCGTGATTCTTTTAGCTGGCGGACAGCTCCAACAACTCCTTGCCCTCCGCCACACGATCGCCCGGCGCGCACAGAATCGCCTGGACCGTGCCCGCGTGGGGAGCAGTTATTGTGTGCTCCATCTTCATGGCTTCGATGACCATCAGGACCTCGCCCACGGCGACCTTCTGGCCGACGGCGACCGCCACGGTAACCACAACCCCGGGCAGCGGAGTCGTCAGGCCGCCACCCGTGGCGGAATCCGTGTACTCGCGGTGTCGGGGGTCATCGAGGAGCAACTCGTAATGCTCCGCGCCCAGCCACACGTGAATGCGAGCTCGATCCACCCGATAGCGAGCCTTCAGGAGTTGCGTTCCGATGCGTGCCCCGACCCGGTGTTCCGTAAACGAAATGTCCGCGAGCGGCCGTCCGACCGCGGCATCGAGCGAGACCGCACGCGGAACGCCGCGCTCGAATCCGAGCTCGACCGCGTGGAGACGTTCGTGCCAGAAGAACGTGAAACTGACTCTTGCGGGAAGGTTCGGGGTGAACCCGTCCTTCGCTGCCCAGGGACTGAAGGGGCCGAGGCTCTGCGTGCGATGTGCGACCAGCGCGGCCAGAATGAGCGCCACCGGGTCCGGCTCACTCGGCCCCGTGAGCTCGGACCCACATTCCTCGACGAACGCAACGGTGTGGCGAGCCGCCACAAACCGCTGATTCCGAAGTATGCGAGCGAGCCAACGCTCGTTGGTGTGCACGCCGGCACTGAATGTACGATCCAGTGCGTTCGCGAGGCGCGTGACCGCCTGTTCGCGAGAGGGTGCCCAGGCGATGACTTTCCCCAGCAGCGAATCGTAGTTGGAGGGTACCCCGTCACCGCTTTCGAACCCCGCGTCGACCCGCAGGTGCTCACCGTGCGGCCAGACGAGAAGGTTCAGCTCGCCGGCGCTCGGCAGGAAGTCACGTTCCGGATCCTCGGCGCAAACGCGTGCCTCGAGAGCGTGTCCGTGGAATCGGATCTGCGACTGCTCCAGGGGCAGAGCCTCGCCGCCGGCGATCCGCAGTTGCCACTCGACGAGATCCAGTCCCGTGATCGCCTCGGTGACGGTATGTTCCACCTGCAGGCGCGTGTTCATCTCCATGAAATAGAACTCTGCGCCATCCAGCAGGAATTCGACGGTACCGGCGCCGACATAGCCGATCTCGCGCGCTACGATCAAAGCGGCGGCGCGCATGCGCTCCCGAATCTCAGCGGGGATCCCGGGCGCCGGAGCCTCTTCGATCAGCTTCTGGTGGCGGCGCTGGATCGAACAGTCGCGATCTCCCAGGTGGATCGCGCGACCCTGAGAATCCGCAAACACCTGAATCTCCACGTGGCGGGGGGCTGTCAGAAAACGCTCGAGGAGCAGCGTCCCATCCCCGAACGCACTCTCAGCAACGCGGCGAGCGGCCGCCAGAGCCGAGCCGATGTCAGCCGCTCGCTCAACGATGCGCATTCCCTTGCCGCCACCGCCGGCTGCCGGCTTGATCATCAGTGGCAATGGCAGTTTGCGAGCTTCGTTCTCGAGCTCGATCAGCTCCTGGTTCGCGCCCTCGTAACCGGGCAGCACGGGAACTCCCGCCAAGCGCATTCTCGCCTTGGCGAGGCTTTTCGACCCCATCGCAGCGATCGCGGCGGCCGGCGGCCCCACGAACACCAACCCGGCGCTCCCGCAGGCTTGCGCAAATTGCGCGTTCTCGGAGAGGAAACCGTAGCCCGGGTGCACGGCCGAGGCGGCAGTCGCCTTTGCGGCATCGATCAGGTGGGCGATATTGAGATAACTGTCGCGCGGCGCCGCACTCCCGATGCACACGGCGGTGTCAGCCTCGCGCACGTGACGCGCCGATGCGTCGATCTGCGAGTAGACCGCGACGGTGCGGATGCCAAGCCGCCGGGCTGTGCGCAGGATGCGGCAAGCGATTTCGCCGCGGTTGGCAACCAGAAGGGTGTCGATCACGGGGATTCGGCTCCGATCACATGCGCAGAATGCCGAGCCGTGTTGCCTGGGGCGGCGCGTTGTGCGCCGCGGCCAGGCACAGGCCCAGAATACGGCGGGTGTCCGCGGGATCGATGACTCCATCGTCCCACAGCCGGGCCGAGGCATAGTAGGGATTCCCCTGGCGCTCGTACTGTTCGCGGATCGGTTGTTTGAAGGCTTCCTCATCGGCGAGCGGCCAGTCGCGTCCCGATGCCTTCAACTGGTCGCGCTTCACCGTCGCCAGCACGCTGGCGGCCTGTTCCCCGCCCATCACCGAAATGCGCGCATTCGGCCACTGGAAGAGAAATCGCGGCGAATACGCCCTGCCGCACATCGCATAATTGCCGGCGCCGTAGCTGCCTCCCACGATGACGCTGAGCTTGGGCACTTCCGCGCACGCAACGGCCGTCACGAGTTTGGCGCCATCCTTCGCTATGCCCCCGGCTTCCGCGCGCCGTCCGACCATGAAGCCGGTGATGTTCTGCAGGAACAGCAGCGGCACCTGCTCCCGGGTGCACAGCTCGATGAAATGCGTGCCCTTCAGGGCACTCTCCGAGAAGAGAATCCCGTTGTTCGCGATGATACCGACCGGGTAACCGCAGATGTGCGCGTAGCCGCACACGAGCGTCGTTGCGTAGAGCTGCTTGAACTCTTCGAGTTCTGATGCGTCCACGATGCGCGCGATGACCTCCCTGACATCGTAGGGCTTTCGCAGGCTTGCCGGAACGGTTCCGTAGATCTCGGCCACGTCATAGTTCGGCTCACGCGCCGGCACGTCCGGCTTCGGCTCGCGAGGCGATCTCAACCGCGCGATCACACGGCGCGCTATGGATAATGCGTGTGTGTCGTTCTGTGCGTAATGGTCGCAGACGCCCGACTCCCGGCAATGCACGTCAGCACCTCCGAGTGACTCAGCATCGATGTCCTCGCCTGTTGCCGCCTTGACCAAAGGTGGTCCGCCGAGGAACACGCGTCCCTGATTCCGGACGATGACATTCTCGTCCGACATCGCCGGTACGTACGCGCCGCCTGCCGTGCAGGAGCCGTGCACGACGGCGACTTGCGCGACTCCCGCGGCCGACAGTCTGGCCTGGTTGTAGAAAATGCGGCCGAAATGCTCCCTGTCCGGGAACACTTCGTCCTGCGCCGGAAGGAAAGCGCCGCCGCTCTCCACCAGATACACGCAGGGCAGGCGGTTCTCGGCCGCTATCTCCTGCGCGCGCAGGTGCTTCTTGACGGTGACGGGGTAATACGCGCCCGCTTTCACCGTCGGATCGTTTGCCACGATCACACACTCACGGCCGCTCACCCGCCCGATTCCGGTCACGATTCCGGCACAAGCGATCTCCCCCCCGTACATGCCGTGCGCCGCGAGCTGCGACAGTTCGAGAAACGGGCTGCCCGTGTCCAGCAAAACCCGAATACGTTCCCGGGCGGTCAATTTGCCGGCTGCCCTGTGCTTCTCCACGGCGGCCGGCGAGCCTCCCAGGGAAACGCGTCCGACCTCGCGCCGCAGCGCCTCGGTCAAGGCCCGCAGGGCGCGGTCGTTCTGCCGGAATTCCTCGGAACGGGCATCGATGTGCGTCGGGAGCAGCGCCATCACTTGTCACTCGTGTCGGTTTGTCGGACAATCATACGATCCTACAGAATCGGAAGGCAAGCACATGAGCGCCATGGACATCTGCGACTGTGATTTCGACCTCGGCGAGACCCTGCTCGAAGTCCGGGCTCAGGTGCGGCGATTTGCCGCCGAGCAGATTGCGCCCCGCGCAGCCGAGATCGACCGCAAGAACGAGTTTCCGCGCGATCTGTGGCCCGCCCTCGGCGCCCAAGGTTTGCTCGGTATCACGGTGCCGGAACGTTGGGGCGGCTCGGGCCTCGGCTATCTCGCGCACACGCTGGCGATGGAGGAGATCTCCCGAGCCTCCGGATCCGTCGGGCTTTCCTACGGCGCCCATTCCAACCTGTGTGTGAATCAGATCAGCCTGAACGGCAACGACGAGCAGCGTGAACGGTATCTGCCCAGGCTCATAAGCGGCGAGCACGTCGGCGCTCTGGCGATGTCGGAGCCCGGCTCCGGCTCCGATGTGATCTCCATGCAGTTGCGCGCGCAAAAACGCGGTGACGACTACGTTCTCGATGGTCGGAAGATGTGGATTACCAACGGTCCCGACGCGGACGTATTCGTGATCTACGCGAAGACCAACGCGGCGGCGGGCCCGAAGGGAATCACCGCCTTCATCGTCGAGCGCTCCAGTCCTGGATTCTCCACCGCGCAGAAGCTCGACAAGCTCGGCATGCGCGGCTCTGGGACCTGTGAGCTTGTGTTCGAGGAATGCCGGGTCCCCGCCACCAACGTGCTGAAAGAGGAGAACAGCGGCGCCCGGGTGTTGATGAGCGGGCTCGACTACGAGCGTGTCGTTCTTGCGGGCGGCCCCCTCGGGCTGATGGCGGCGACGCTGGACCTCGTACTGCCTTATGTCCGCGAACGCAAGCAGTTCGGGCAACCGATCGGTACGTTTGAATTGATGCAGGCAAAACTCGCCGACATGTATGCGTCCTTGAATGCGTCACGGGCTTACGTTTACTCCGTGGCGCGCGCGTGTGATTCGGGGCGCGTGAGACGCCGTGATGCGGCAAGCTGCATCCTGTTCGCGGCGGAGCGTGCCACAAGCAACGCGCTCGAGGCGATCCAGGCGCTCGGCGGCAACGGCTACATCAACGACTATGCCGCCGGGCGCCTGCTCCGGGATGCGAAACTCTATGAAATCGGAGCGGGCACGCAGGAAATCCGGCGGATGCTGATCGGGCGCGAATTGTTCGAGGCCGCCGCATGAGCGTCCAGTTCGAGCATATCCTTATCGAGCCCGCCTATCGGAAGGTGGCCTCCGCCATCGGCGAGCGGATCGTGGACCGGCGGCTGGGCGAGGGTGAGCGCCTGCCCCCCGAGACGGAGCTCGCACGGCAGTTCGGCGTCAATCGCTCCACGGTCCGCGAGGCTTTGCGCGAACTGGAGAGCAACGGTCTCGTCACGCGCCGACCCGGCTCCAGGAGAATGTCCGTCAGCCGCCCCCAGCACGGAGCCATCGCGGAAGGCGTGAGCCGTGCACTGGCGATGCACAACGTCACTTTCCTGGAAGTCTGGGAAGCACTCACCCTGTTCGAGCCGCCGATCGCCGAGGCGGCCGCGCGCGCCCGATCGAGTGAGGACCTGGCGATGATCGTTGAAGCCAGGGAGCGCTTTTCCGTCGACAATGCCAAGATCGAGCGCGCGGTCCACCATGCAGCCGAATTCTTCCGCGTCGTGGGACGGGCGACCCACAACCAAGTCCTGGCACTCGCGCAGGAGCCGCTGCTGCAGATCCTGGAGCCGTCGCTGCGAGTCATGATCGACAAGGTAGCGCAGGCGCGCACCCGTATTACCGTCGCGCAACGTCGCATTTGTGATGCCTTGCAAGCCCGCGACGCCGACGACGCGCGCACCTGGATGGCCCGCCACGTGCGTGACTTCAGGAAGGGATACGAGATTGCCGGCATCGACCTGCGGCTGAGAATCGCGACGCAACAGGCTTCAGCGCCAACACATTCGTAAAAAGGCGAGGTGGGAGGACCACCTCGCCTGGTGACGCCGCGACGACGAATGAGGGGGTCAATCGCCGCTGCGAACGAGGCTCTACTCTGCGCGACGCCGGAGTCGTGTTGCAGCGAAGAGCGCACCGCCGATAGAAGAAGAGCAAAACCCGTGCCAGCCGCTCGTTGCGCGGATTGCGCAGTCGCCTCGCCGATACGGACACACCGCGTGCGTTTCCAGTGCGCGCGGTGGAAATATGCACACCCGCGGAGCATTCATCTGCGCGGGCGGAGCGCTGATTCACAGCGTCGCCTACGGCATCGTCACGGCGAGATCCATGTCCTCCCGAAGATTGTGTGCGCCTTTGAAATAGTGAACCGCCGCCCAGGCGTTGATCACCCCGACGATCACCAGTCCGTAGCGCAACGAATCCTGACCCAGCGTCGGATGAAGGTAATCGCTGATCGCTCCGGCCAGGAGAGGTCCCAGACCGAGTCCGATAAGCGTTTGCATGAACAACGTCAGCGACGTTGCCACGGCGCGCGTGCGCAGCGTGCCCAACCCCTGAGACATCGCGAACGAAGGTCCGAAAAACATGGAGCCGAAGATGAGCATCATGATGAACGAGGGCACCACGATCCACAGGCTCCCCGCCAGGTACGACGTGAACTGGAACGGTAGCATCGCGAGCGTGGCCCACGCCGGCACCCACATGTACCAGCGCCGGTCGCCCGTGCGCACGCTCAGGCGATCCGAAAGATAACCCCCGAGCAGCGTTCCGACGGCGCTGGTCGCCGAGAACACCGCCAGCCAGAACCCCGCCTGACCGCTGGTCATGTGATGCGAGCGTTGCAGGAATGAAGCGTTCAGCTGGCTACCGCTGTACCACACCAGGGAATGGAGGCCTGCGGCGATGGCCATGTGCCTGAACGATGGGCGCCCCCACAGGTAGCGCAAGGCGTCGGCCAGCTTCGGCGTCTCGCCCCTGGCCACCGCGGCCGAGACGTTGTCGGACTGGCCGCGTTGCGGCTCCTTCACCGTGAACCGCACCAACAGCGCAACGAGAAGCCCCGGTGCTCCCACGAGAATGAAGGTCATTCGCCAACCGACCAGCTCATTGCCCCAGCCGCCGAGCCCGCTGCCGAGCATGGCCCCGAACGGCACACCCAGTGCGTAAAGGGAGAGCGCCAGACCTCGCTCGCGCAGCGGGAAATAATCCGAGATCAAGGCATGTGAAGGAGGCGTTCCGCCAGCCTCACCGACGGCGGTGCCGACGCGCGCGAGCAGCAGCGACCAGAAGTTCGTCGCCATTCCGCACAGCGCAGTCGCCCCGCTCCACAGCGCCGCGGAAGCCGCAAGCACGGAACGGCGGCTCGTACGATCTGCAAGTGCCGCGATCGGAATGCCCAGCGTGGCATAAAACAGCGCGAACGCCATCCCGCTCAACAGCCCGAGCATCTTGTCGTTGACGACGAACTCGTGCTTGATCGATTCCAGCAGAACCGCCAGGACCGAACGATCCATGACGTTCACGGAGTAGGCGAGGAACAGCACGGCAACGACATAGTAGGCATACGTCTTGTTCGAGATCGCACGCCCCACGGATACCGCCGCCCCCTCCGCTTGCATCTTCAGGTTCGTCAAAGCTCACCTCGAGTCAGCGCGGCCGGCTGGATTCGACCCGCAGCTTACCGCGTCTGCAAGGGTTTCGGACCGCGACGGGTGATGCGGTCACTAGGCGGCATTCGTACGCCTCACGGGCTGCGATGGACGCGGGCGGTCTTTGAGATAAAGGCGCGCCCCGCTCGTGCGGGGCGCGCCCTACATCGCAGTCAGCTGCCCGACAGCAGCGAACGTCTAGAAGCTTCGCTTCAGCGTCAAGCCCCACATACGGGGTGCGCCCGGATTGCCCTCATCGAAGCCCAGCACCTGCAAGGTCAACTTGCCGTTCCAATAGAACTTGTTGGCGAGGTTCGTTCCGTAGGCCGCGACCGACCATTCCTTTCCCGGTGAATCCCAGGTCAGGCGCGCGTTGTAGAGCGAGTAGGCGCCCTGCCCCGGCACTGCCGTATAGGTAAGATCCGTGAAATAGACCGCCGACTGATAGGTCGTGTCGCCGCGCAACGTGAGCTGCGAACCGCCACTTCCCACCGGCCAGGTGTATTGGGCGCTCCCGCTCGCCGTGTATGTCGGCACCCGCTGCGGCGTGCAGTTGTCACCGTTGGCGTGTGTGATGCAAACGCCGAACTGGGACATTCCGAAGAGCGCGTTGGTGGGGTCCGTGATGATCGGTCCGCCGGCGTCAGTCACCTTGTACTTGTCGTAACCGAACGAGGCCTGCAGCTGCAAACCCGTGATCGGCTCGGCCAGCAATTCCGCCTCAAAGCCATAGATCCGCGAGGCGCCGACGTTGATCGTGCTGAACCACGGCTGGCCGAACGGATCGGTGGTGTTGTAGCCTTCCTGCAGATTCGTGTACTTGCTGTAGAAGATCGCCGAGTTCCAGCGCAGGCGGTGATCGAACCACTCGCTCTTGATACCGATCTCCCCGGTCTTCAGATCCTCCGGTTGGAAGGATCTGACCTGAAACGCATCGCCCGGGCGGGGTCCGAAACCACCGCCGCGGAATCCGGTCGAATACTGGATGTAACCCAGAACGTCCGGCGTGAACTGGTAGGAAAGTCCGACTTTCGGGTTGGTCTTGGTCGTCTTGACGTCCACCGGCGTGTGCGGAATGGTGATATCACCCGCAAAATCCTGGCGGAAAATGACGGCGTGTTTCTTGTCGTTCGTGTAGCGCACACCCACTTCGCCGCTGAGCTTATCGGTAAAGTGATAGACGCCGTGCACGAAACCCGCGTAGTCCTTCGTCGTCTGGAGGTCGAAGTCGTTGAAACTCGCGGCCGCCAGAAACGGTACCAGGTAGAACAGCGAGGAGAATCCCTGGTTCGAATCCGTCCCATCGTAGTAGTAGGCCCCGACGGTCCAGTCGAGTTTGTCGGCGGTGCCCGTCAGCGTGACCTCTTCGCTGAACTGGTGATGGTTGCTGGTATCCCAGGTGTAGTTGATGGGCAGCGGCGAGCCCGAAGAATTCCGGCCGAACGAATTGCTGAAACGCCGGTACGCCGTGATGGCCTTCAGGTTGACGCTGGGAGCCACGGTCCAGTTGATCGTATTGGCCAGACCGTACTCCCTCAGGTCGTTCACATTCGGGAAGACGTGGCCGGTCACCGGATCGTGGTAACCGTCGTAGTTGGTGTAGTTGCGGGTCGGCAGGAACCGCTGGTCCCACTGAACTCCGAACACCGGCTGGCCGACGCCATTGAAACCCGGGATGCCACAGCCGTTGTTCCACGCGCATACGAGGAAATTCGTCGGATCCATGGCCGTGTACTGGTCGGGGGCGCCGTCCTGATTCTGGATGGTGTAATCACCGGTCAGGCCGATATCCAGCACGTCGGTAGTGAGCCAACGCAGCGCAACGCGCGCGCTCTGCACGTTTTCACCGCCCTGATGGTCGACGACGCAGCCGCGGGTGTCCGTCGGACTTACGGCGCTGCCCAGCCGGATCGGCGGCTGACCCGGGATCCCGGGCCCACCGGTGCCCAGACTGCCGGGGCCGTTGACGCACTCGTAGTCGAGCACGTCGATATAGCCATCGCGCCGCTTGCTTGAGAACGAGACACGCGCGAACAGGCTGTCCGGCACGATGGAGACGTCCCAGGAGCCGCGGAAATTGCGCTTGCTGTAGGCGCCGAATTCAGCTTCGGCGTAACCCTTGCCACTCCCCGTCGGCTGCTTGGAGATGAGGCTGACGGTGCCGCCGATCGCATTCTTGCCGAACAGGGTTCCCTGCGGTCCGCGCAGGACTTCGACCCGGTCAAGATCCAGCAGATCCAGGATGGCGCCCTGCGGGCGACCGAGGTAGACGCCGTCGACGTATATCGGCACGCCCGGCTCGAACGAGAGTGAGTTGTCCCCCAGGCCGACACCGCGGATGCTGGCGGCGATCGTCGCGCCCCATCCCGCCCCCAGAGGGTTGATGACGGCGTTGGGAACGAACTGGGCCAATTGGGTGACGTCGGTCTGTCCGCGGGCGGCGAGCGTTTCACCGGTCACTGCCGTGATCGCCAGCGGCGTCTCCTGCAGTTTTTCCGCCCGGAAGCGCGCCGTGACCGTGACTTCTTCCAGCTGCCCTTCTGCGGGCGCCGCAGCAGCGGTCTGCGCCGACGGGGCGTTCTGCGCCACGGCCAGCGAGCTTGCAAGTCCGAGGCACGTCACCAGCGACACAGCGATACTCGTCATGCGCCGGGTAGCCCTGGCGGACTGCCCGGGCACGCCAAACGAGCGTATTGAAGACGCAACAACTTGAGATATCATCGCAACCACCCCCTACCGATTTGAATCGTGGTTCGATTCGTACAAAAAAACGGTAACACTCGGGGAGCCACAGTTGAACGCTACAAAATGCGCGATCAGCTTTCTCGTATCGAGCGGGCAAAAGTCACGCCTTTTGCACGTGAGCCAGCAGATAGGGCCGTAGGCCGCTTTCTGCACAAGATGTAGGCCGCTTTCTGCAGTAGATCAAGAGAACGCCATCAACACACTGTTGAACATCAATGCCTTTCTCGTCGTCGCACGACTAGGTAGTTTTTCCGCCGCAGCTCGCGAATTGAGCGTAGCGCCATCCGTGGTCACGAAGCGAATCACGCGGCTCGAGGAACGGATGCGTACGCGCCTCATCGTGCGCTCCACCCGAGGTCTGGCCCTCACCTCCGCAGGTGAGCGCTTTTTGCCACGGTTCATGCGGGTGGTCGCCGAATTGGAAGAGCTGTTCATCGGCTGCACGGCCGATCCCGAGGGCATCGAGGGTCACGTGCGCATTCAGGGCCCCACCACCGTCACCTCGATGTTCCTGGGTGCGCTGTTCAGCGAGTTCCAGGCGGGGAATCCCCGGGTTTCGCTTGAGATCCTGCTGGTGGATCGCTCCGTGAACCCTCTTGAGGAGGGTATCGATCTCGTGTTCGGCGCGCAGCAGACTTCCTACCCGAATGTCGTAGACGTTCCGCTGTGCCACTACCCTCAGGTCTGCTGCAGCTCGCCAGGTTATCTGCGCGGCCGGCAGAAGCCGCTGCACCCGCAGGAGCTGGTGGAGCACGAGTGCCTGACCACCGTGCTGCTTGGAAATACGTGGCAGTTCGAGAACCCGGCATCCCCGGTCAGCGTGGATGTGCAGTCGCGCTTTCACGCAAATGACGGACGCGTCGTTCTCGAGGCCGTGCGGCGCGGCCTCGGAATCGCCATTCTGCCTCGCTACCTGCTCGATGAGGACATCCGCTCGGGACGAATCGTCGCGTTGCTGGACGATTTTCCCGTGGCGCGCGTTTGGCTGAAAGCGATGGTCCCGCGCATGAAGATCGACAAGCCGGCCGTACGGGAGCTGGTGGCATTCCTCAAGACCCGGATGCAGCCGGTGGCGCCCTGGGACGCGCCCGAGTCGCAGGATCCCCTCTGGATCGCCGTACAACGGGAGCCGGCCATCGGTTGAGCGGCGCTCACGCATCCGTGCGCGCCGACCCTGAACTCAGCTCTGCTGCCAGAACTTCCCGGTTACTGGGTGCGGATAGTGGAACGGAACGACTGGCGTTTCGGGCCACGTCTTCGGCACCGTGCCGATGAGCTCGTCGGGACCGTTCGGGTCTGCGGGATACGTCTTCGTAATTGTGGGCAGATGCACTCCGCTGTGCGCCCAGCCTTCCTCGTAATTGGCCTGCCAGAGCATGCTGTAGTTGAGGAGCTTGATTTTCCAGACCCCGCTTTCCTTGACGTACTCGTTCTCATAGATGCCGGCCTCCCAGAACTGCTTGGGCAGGTTCGGAATGGGCTCGCGCAGACTCTCATGGCATCCGCCCTGCAGAACGCAGCGGAATCTGCCTTTTGCACTGACCCCGTCCGGGGCGATGTCCACGATGTCCTGGAATAGCAGATGATCCAGCAGGAAACCGCGGACGGGTCCGTTGTAGCCTTTCGTGAAATAGTTACGGAACCAATGGCAGTACAGGCGGCGGGCCCCCGCCTTGCCGCGGTACACCCCGTTCAGGAAGCGCACCGCACCGTCTTCGGAGAACAGATCGACCGCCTCGTCGTACAGGCACTTGTCGACATAGTACCCGTACTTGTAATGCAGGCATTTGACAGCGTCGATGTCCTCCAGGACCGAGACTTTGCGGGTCAGCTCGGCGAGCTGGTCCGACAACCCCCGGAGCGCCTCGACCTTGTCGGCAAGAGCCGTGAGGGCCTCGATCCTCCGCGCGAGCTCCGTCACCGCATCGCTGTCTGCCATGCCCGTTCCCCCGCCCCCCATGCGCACTTCCCCGTCAGGCATGGTAGCCCGTTCTTTCGTGAAACGAGAAGACTGTTCACACCGCCGGGCGGGTTCTGTCCGCCCAGCTGCGCGGCTACCATCGAGGGCCTCACGACCGGGGGAAATCGACGATGAAGAAGCCGTTGCGCAGCAATCTGGAGCCCGGTTCGCCGCGTGAGGCGGCCCGCAGGGCGCAATGGAAGGCGCTCGGCCTTTCCGACGAGGACATGCTCAAGCCGAAGATAGCGGTGGTCAACAGTTCCTCCGAGCTGGCGATCTGTTTCAGCCATCTCGACGGGATCGCCAAGCTGGTCAAGGAGGCGGTGCGCGAGGCGGGTGGGCTGCCCTTCGAGATCCGCACGGCGGCTCCGAGCGACTTCATCATCGGCGCCGGCGGCGGCGGCGGTTACATCCTCGCCTCACGCGATCTGATCGTGAACGACATGGAGATCGCCGTGGAAGGCGCGCAGCTCGATGGGATGATCTGCCTGTCGTCCTGCGACAAGACGCCTCCGGCCCATCTGATGGCGGCAGGCCGCTTCAACATTCCGACCATCCTGGTCATCGGCGGCTACCAGCCCAGCGGGGAATACCTCGGCAAACATGTGGACATCGAGGATGTCTTCATGGGCTCGGTGCAGGTGGCGTACGGCAAGATGTCGCGCGAGACGCTGCTGGGCATGTGCAACAACGCCATTCGCGGACCCGGCGTCTGTTCCGGCATGGCCACGGCCAATTCGATGCACATAGTGTGCGAAGCGCTCGGCATGGCTCTCCCCGGAAGCGCCCCGGTGCTGGCCAACAGCCCGCGCATGATCGCCAAGGCGCGCGAGTCGGGGCGCCGAATTGTCGAGATGGTGCGGGAGGATCTGAAGCCGCGTGACATTCTCACCGTCGGGGCCTTTCGCAATGCGGTCGCTGCGGTGTTGAGTGTCAGCGGCTCGATCAACTGCATCAAGCATCTGCAGGCGACGGCCGTGGAGGCCGGAGTCGACGTTGATGTCTTCCAGTTGTTCAACGAGCTCGGGGCCCGGGTTCCCGTGCTGAGCGCCGTCCGCCCCAACGGCTCCGACTCGATCGAGGATTTCGAGGCGGCGGGCGGCGCCCGCGCGCTGCTGAAGCAGCTCGGCGCGCTGCTGGATCGGAGCGCGCTCACGGCGACGGGGCAAACACTGGAGCAGAATCTCGCCGACGCGGTCGTCTACGACGATGAGGTGATACGGCCCGTAACCCGGCCCTATTCCGACCAGCAGCCGATCACCATCCTGCACGGCTCGCTCGCACCCGAAAGCGCCATCGTCAAGCTAGGGCTGCGCGGCGCCGGACGCAAGTCCGAGTTCTCAGGTCCGGCCGTCGTGTTCGATGACTGCGCCTTCGCCATGGCAGCGATCGCGCGGGGCGAAGTAAAACCCGGCAGCGTGCTGGTCGTCCGCGGCATGGGGCCCAAGGGCGGACCCGGCATGGCCGGCCCCGCCTCGTCCGTGGTGTTTGCTCTCGATGCCGCCGGTCTGCAGAACGACGTCGCCTTCGTCAGCGACGGACAACTCTCGGGCCTTTGCAACAAGGGGCTGACCGTGGCCGAGGTCTCGCCGGAGGCTGCCGTCGGCGGACCCCTATCGCTCGTGGAGAACGGCGATCGCATCCATATCGACGTCGATCGGCATATCCTCGACCTCGACGTGGCGGGCGAAGTGCTTGCGACAAGGCGGTCACGCCGCGGCGAGCCGCGGCTGCCGCGCTCGAGGGGTTACCTGTCCATCTACCAGCGCAGCGTCCAACCCATGTCGACCGGGGCCGTGCTGATCGAAGGCGAGCCCTGAGTCATTGCAGAAAGCGGCTTTTGCCCGCTTTGAAGCGAGGCCTTTAGATGGCATCCGAACTCATCCCGACACGCACCCTGCGCCGCTCCGGCGAACGCACACCCAGAACGATCAAGGCGGATATGTGCGTGCTCGGAGCCGGAATCTCCGGGGTCTCAGCCGCGCTCGAGGCCGCCAAGCTCGGGCGCAAGGTCGTGCTGGTCGACGGCGCGCCGGCCCTTGGCGGACAGGCCATCGGCTCGATCATCGGCACGCTGATCGGACTCTACACGCATGGACCGGCGGCCTATCAGATCACTCACGCCGTCGCGGACGAGCTCATCAGTGACCTGACGGCTGAGGGCTCACTGCTGCGAATGCATCGCTCGACCGTCACATTCCAGTACGACGAGGTGCGGCTTGGACGCTGGATGGAGCGCAAGATCGAGGCTGCGGGCGTGCAGGCGGTCGTGGGGGCCGTGCTCACCGACGTCCGATTCGACAATCGACGGGTGCACCACATCGACTTCGCGACCCGCTTCGGGGGTCTGCGAGTGGAAGCCAACGGCTTCGTCGACTCCTCCGGCGATGCGACTCTGTCGTACGAAGCCGGGCTGCCGGTACGCGAGCCGCAAGCCCCGGTGTACGGCTCGCTGAATTTTCTGATCGAAGGCTACGACCTGGAGACCGTCAAGGGCCTGAACATGGAGGAGGTCCGCAAGCGTCTCGCCACCCACGGGGCGCCCTACGGGCTGGTGAGGCACGACGGCTGGCTGATGCATTTCCCCGGCAAGAATTTCATGCTGGCCAACATCACTCATTTCGAGACCCCCGTGAGTCCGCTCGCCACGGCAACGATGGTCTTCGAAGGCCGCCGCCAGGCCGATGCCATCGTGCAGTTCCTGAAGGCCGAATTCCCCGGGATCTTCGCCAACGCGCGCGTCAGGGTGTACGGCAACCCGGGACTGCGGCAGACGCGCTGGATCGTCGGCAAGCGGCAGCTCGGATTGGAGGATATCCGCAAGGCGCAACGGCCGGCCGATGCGGCCGCGCGCTGTGCCTGGTGGGTGGAGCTACATGACACCAAGGAGCTCGTTCACTGGGAACAGTTTCCGGACAATCACGTCTACTACATACCGCTCAGCTGCATGGTGCCTGCCGACGCAGACAACATCGTCGCCGCCGGACGCTGTGTCGACGCAGACTCCCACGCCCTCTCTGCGATCCGCGTGATGGGCCCGTGCATCGCGATGGGAACCGCGGCGGCGCACGCACTGGACCTGGCGGGGACCGGGTCCGTGCACGAGATCGATTTGCGCAGACTGCAGCAGCGGCTGCACGACAATCTGGATCGCACGGACTGATC
>FTEW01000453.1_pt1 | contig 28739 bp, 17 predicted proteins | sample 1640301 | NCBI WGS metagenome assembly FTEW01 (sample SAMEA3914816, study PRJEB12502) | metagenome | biome: forest; material: soil | place: USA | collected 2011-09-16 | depth 0.3 m
CTGCCGCGCCGCTCGAGGGTACTCCGCAGCTCGCCAACTCCGCGGACGGAGTTCATATCGAGTATCGCGTCTACGGCAAAGGCGAGCCGGCCGTCGTGCTCGTGCATGGCTGGTCCTGCGATGCGAACTATTGGAATGCGCAGCTCGATGCCTTGAAGGCGAAGTACACCGTCGTGGCGGTCGACCTCGCAGGCCATGGCGCTTCGGGCAGGAATCGGTCCGACTGGTCGATGGCGAACTACGGCGAGGATATCGCCTCCGTCGTGCGCCAGATTCCGAACCGTCAGGTCGTGATCGTCGGGCATTCGATGGGCGGCACCGTGGCTCTCGAAGCCACGCGCCGCATAGGTGACCGGGTGATCGGCATCATCGCCGTCGATGCGCTCAAGAGCATCGGCCAGGCGCCCCTGCCGCAGAAACAGATCGAGACGCGCCTCGCGGCGTTTCGCGCCGACTTCATCGGCGAGACCCGCAGGTTCGTGAGCGAGTCGCTGTTCCCGAAGGCTGCGAATCGGCAGTTCGTCAACAAAGTGGCGTATGACATGTCGCTCGAGCCGGCGGACGTGGGCGTCGCCTCGATGCAGGCACTGTTGGCCACGGATCTGGCGCCGGTGGTGGCCGATATCCACGTGCCGGTGATGGCGATCAATTCCGACCTGGCGCCTACCGATGAGGCGCGCATCCGCAAGACGCTGCCCGGCTTCAAGGCGCAGGTGATCCCGAATTCCAGCCACTTCCTGATGATGGACGATGCCGAGCGCTTCAACCCCCTGCTCCTGCAGGATATCGAAACCCTCGTTCAGAAAGCGCGCCGATAAGCTCATCGGTGTCGGGCACCAGGGGTCCGCATCGCACGCGCAGCCAGTCCATCTGCAGCGAGATCTGCTGTGACTCGATCTCCGACCATGCGGAGCTCAAGGGTGATGCGGCGCCCTGTTCCTGGATCATGAGGATCAGCGCATCGCGCTCGCCGATGAACGGCCAGTCCTGGCTGTGGAGAATCAACTCGAACATGCGGCCATCGGGCGTCGAGAAACGCGCCCGTCCGCCCTCGTCGCGTACCTCGAGTCGCTGCAGCGGCTTCAGATCCGCCGCCTCGCCGGTGGCGGACCAGTCGATGCGACAGGTGAACAGCTGGGCGGCATTCAGCTCGAACCAGTTGTAGCCCATGACCTCCTCGCTCAGCTGATCGTTGCGCTGGTGCAGCACACGCCGGTGGTACCAGTAGAGCTCCTCGCCGATCACGAGCTGGTAGTCGACATAGCGATCCGCGCCCATGCGCGGGTCGCTGCAGTCGTGCCCGATCGTGCCGCCCATGAATTGGGTGCCGTCCCGCGTCAGGACGAGGTCGCAACCCGTGCTCGGGAGCAGATCGCTCCGTTGCACCGTCTCGGCGAGCTTCTTCCGGCGGTCCAAATGAGTCCACTGCGCGGGCTTCACGAACGAGAACAGATGCACCCGTACGGCCGCTTCGGGCGGACCCTGAGGCTCGAGCTGCAACAGGATCTGCCGCCGCAGCTCGTCGGGCTCATCCTGTAGGAATTCCTCGAGATACAACACGTGCGCGCCGAGTGAGGGGACCTTGACCCGCGATACGATCGTGCGCACACGATGCTCGACGCCCTCGGTCCAACCGACGACCCCACGATCCGTGTTGATGACCGTCTGCTCGCTCGAGTCATGGCTCCCGGGCCAGAGCTGCTCGAGCACCTCGACGTCGGTGCCGGCACTGGCTCCCGCCGCCAAAGCCGCAAGGCCCGCGAACATCAGCATCCTTCGAGCTCTCCCCTCCTATTTTCCCTTCCTGATGCGGACGAGGCCTTCCTGGGCCGTGCTGGCTACCAGCCGCCCGTCGCGCGAAAACACACTGGCGCGGGCGAATCCCCGTGCGCCCGAGGCGCTCGGGCTCTCGACGGCATACAACAGCCAGTCGTCCACGCGAAACGGTCGGTGAAACCACATCGCATGATCGATGCTTGCCATGACGACCGAGCCGCTCAGAGGGGATGCGCCATGAGGCAGTATGGCCGTGTCGAGTAGAAAGTAGTCCGACACGTAGGCAAGCAGACACCGATGCAGCTTGTCCCCGTCCGGAATCTCTCCCACGGAACGAAACCACACCTGGCGCGACGGGGACGCCTTGGCCGGACTGATGAAGTCCAGCGGCTGCACGCTGCGAAACTCGAACGGCCGCGGCTGCTCCACGAAGCGCCGCATCCGCTCGCTCAGCCGCGCCAGCAGCTCCGGCGGCGGACGGGACGAATCGCCCAGGGACTCGGGAGGCGGCACGGCGGGCATCTCGATCTGGTGCTCGAATCCGTCCTCGACGATTTGGAACGAGGCTGCCATGTTGAAGATGGGCGCGCCGTGCTGAATCGCCACCACGCGCCGGTTTGAAAAGCTGTGACCGTCCAGGCTGCGGTCCACTTGATAGATGATCGGAGAGTTGAAATCGCCGCGCCGCAGGAAATAGGCATGCAGCGAGTGGACGACGCGTCCCTCGATCGTCGCCGAAGCCGCGCTCAAGGCCTGACCGAGCACCTGACCGCCAAACACCTGCGCACCGCCGATATCGCGGCTCTCGCCCCGGAAGAGGTTCACCTCGAGGGGCTCGAGCTCGAGTAGCGTCAGCAGGTCGCAGATCCGTGGGTCCATGGAGAGTCAAGCGCGTGGCTGCAGATTCGAACGACGGGCGCGGCCAGCAGCTTCGACGTCGAAGCCGACGGCACCGCAGGACCTTCGCCGGGACGAGCGTTAACCGATCTTGAACGTACCGCGCATCAGGGCATTGTGGCCCGGGAATGTGCACAGATACATGAGCGACTCGGTGGCCAGTCCGGCGGTCGGAAACGTGACGCTGTCCGACTCGCCACCGCCGATGGTCTTGGTGTGCGCAATCACGCGCTTGTCGCCCACCTGGAGGTAATTGTTCTGCGGTCCTGCGGACATGCCGGCGTTCGCGACGGCGGTGAGGTCGGCCGCCTTGACCAGCACCCAGTTGTGCCCCATGGCTTCCTTCGGCAGCTTGCCCGTGTGCTTCAACGTCAATTGCACCTGAGTGCAGTCGGCTGGGACGCTCAACGATTTCTTGTCGTACTGCATCTGGTCGTTGCCGGAAATCTCAAGCTTGCACACCTTGTCCGCAGCCGCGGCCGGTGCCGTGAACAACAGGAACTGGGCGCCGAGCAGTGCTGCCGCTGCCAGGGTGTACCGCATCATCTTCATCTTGGCTTCCTCCAGGTGAGAGATTCTAATCGGGCACGCCGAGCCGCTGATGCATGATCGGGCTGGTCGTCGTGTACTGCAAAAACTGCTTCTTCGCCGGATACAGGTAATGCTGGATTGCGAACGAGGCGAGCGCCGCCTCGTGGAAGCCCGACAGGATCAGCTTCTTCTTTCCCGGATAGGTGTTGATGTCACCGATGGCGAATACGCCCGGCAGGCTCGTTTGAAACTTCTCCGTATCCACCCGCAGCGCCTTCTTCTCCAGCTCCAGCCCCCACTGCGCGATGGGGCCGAGCTTGGGATGCAGCCCGAAGAACACGAGGAGCTTGTCCGCCTCGAGCGCGTGCACGACACCATCGGTCGCCTTGATGTTCACTCCGCGTAATTGTGCGCCTTCATTTATGAACGAATGCGGAAGAGCCTCGAAATAGCGGACGCGGCCCGCCGCGACGAGGTCGCGCATCTTTGCGACGGAGGCGGGCGCTGCCCGAAAGTCAGCGCGGCGGTGAACGAGTGTGACGCTGTGCGCCTTTGGCGCGAGCTCGAGTGTCCAGTCGAGCGCGGAATCGCCCCCACCGAAAATGACAAGCCGCTGGCCGTGCAGCGAGCTCGAGTCCTTCACGCGGTAGTGCAGCGTAGAGCCTTCGTGGGCCTCGGATCCTTCGATCCCTATACGTCGCGGCTGGAACGAGCCCACACCGGCGGCCAGCACGACCGCACCTGCATCGAATTCGGTTCCGGCCCCGGTCCGGACCATAAAACGGCCATTCTCGCGCTTGGCGAGCTCGCTCACTTCCTGCCCGAGGTGCAAGGTCGCGTTGAAAGGCTTGATCTGCTCGAGCAGACGGTCCACCAGCTCCTGCGCCCCGCACACGGGAATGGCGGGAATGTCGTAGATCGGCTTTTCAGGGTACAGCTCTGCGCACTGGCCACCGGGAATGCCGAGGGAATCCACCACGTGCGCCTTGATGCCGAGCAGTCCGAGCTCGAATACCTGAAACAGCCCGCACGGGCCTGCGCCGATGATGAGCACTTCAGTGCTGATGGTTGCTGCGGACACTTCGCTCGACACAGGCACTTCCGTCGGTCCAAAGGGGCCATTGTAGAGGGTCCGCGGGGTAGCCGCACCCGCGTGCGCAAATGAGGCAGAATGTGCTTCGGAACAGGCGCACCGTAGCGCCAGGAAGGAACGGAATTGACCTCCAACGCCGACTTGCAAGCCCGCCGCGAGAATGCGATTCCGCGCGGCGTCACGAACTCGCTCGCCATCTACGCGGACCGGGCTTCCAACGCCGAGGTGTGGGACGTCGAGGGACGCCGTTACATCGATTTCGGAGCGGGCATCGCGGTGCTCAACACCGGCCATGCTCACCCGAAGGTGAAGGAGGCGGTCGCCCTGCAGCTGGAAAGACTGACTCACAGCTGCTTCCAGGTGACCCCGTACGAGGGTTACGTTGCGCTTGCCGAAAAGCTCAACGCCATCGCGCCGGGCAGCACGCCGAAGAAGACCCTGTTCCTGACAACGGGCGCGGAAGCTGTCGAGAACGCTCTCAAGATCGCTCGCTATCACACCAAGCGATCCGCAATCGTGGCCTTTACCGGCGGATTCCACGGACGCACGCTGGCCTGCATCAGCCTGACTGGTAAGGTACAGCCGTACAAGGTGGGCTTCGGTCCGATGCTGCCGGAGGTGTACCACCTGCCGTTCCCCATGGCTTATCACGGGATCACGGTGCAGGATTCACTCGACGCCCTCGACAGCCTGTTCAAGGCCGACGTCGATCCGAAACGCGTCGCCGCGATCATCATCGAGCCGGTCCTCGGGGAAGGCGGTTTCTACGCCGCTCCGGCGGAGCTGTTGAGGAAGCTGCGCGAGCTGTGCAACCACCATGGAATCCTCTTGATCGCGGATGAGATCCAGTCGGGGTTTGGGCGCACGGGCCGCATGTTCGCGATCGAGCATTCCGGAGTCGAGCCGGATCTCATGACGATCGCGAAAAGTGTGGCCGGAGGGGTGCCGCTGTCAGCGGTGATCGGCAAGGCGGACATCATGGACTCGCCCGAGCCTGGCGGACTGGGCGGAACCTTCGCCGGTTCGCCACTCGCGTGTGCCGCCGGCCTGGCCGTGCTCGAGGTCATTCGGCAAGAGAATCTGCTCCAGCGCGCAAGTCACATCGGCAACTTCATGGCCTCGCGTCTGAAGGGCCTGCAGGCGCGCTTTCCCGGAATCGGTGAAGTGCGCAACACGGGGGCGATGGTGGCGATCGAGCTTGTGAAAAGCGGCCGCCCGGATTCACCCGACGCCCCGACGACGAAGGCGCTGGTGCAGGCCGCGGGACGCCGCGGCCTGATTCTTCTGTCGTGCGGGATGAACGCGAACGTGATCCGCTTCCTGGCGCCCCTCACGATCTCGGATGCGCTGTTGAAGGAGGGATTCCATTTGCTCGAGCAGGCGCTCGACGATGTGATGCGAACGGCCAGCGCCGCGTAGGCTTTACGCCCTGCCGGCGTTTGCGTCGGTCGGCGTATGGAAGTACTCGCTCTCCGAGGCCAACTGCTCGATGAGGCGCTTCAACTCCGCCATCCTGCCTTCCGCCGTGCTGATCGGCATGCAATCGTGGCAGCGCGGATCCCCGCAAGGCTGGCGGGAATACAGCCAATACTGGAGGGCGCCGGCGAGGAGCCCGTCGGCAATATCCCACAGGTCTGCGTCCTTATCCTTGTCCGCGAGCCGATTCCCAAGGTCGACGGCTTTGGTGAAGGCCGAGTCGAATGTGTCGGCGATCTCGGTCATGCTCTCTAACGCTCCGGTATGGGCGCCAGTATAAGGCAAAAAAGCGCGTTGCCCGGTGGGAAACCCCCGCGCGGGCCTCGGCCCCGCCGCTCCCACCTCTTTTATGGGATGCCTGCCACGGAAGTGCTGCCGCAGCGCGAGCATGATCCCTAACCGACACTTGAACGGCTGCTTGGCAGAGCGGACGTGTGCCGGAGTGGCTTATGTCGTATGCACGAATCCTCCACTGACTCGGCTCACGGCGCCCTGGCGCCGAGCCCCCACAAGCCGGCGACCGGACGGCCGCAAACGGGAGGATTGCGTCTCGGAATCGGTGCGCGGCTGGCGCTCGGCCTGGCCGCCATCACTTCGGTCATCCTGTTCGGACACGTGCTCGTCGAGCGATCGACTTTCAATGCCGTGCAGGCCGTGCGAATCATGCAGACCGAGCACGAACCGCTCGCCCGCAGCGCGAGCGCCGTGGTCGAGAGACTCGTTGCCTTCGACCGTACGGTTACCGAATACCTGCAGTCCGCGAAAGCTTCCGGATTCGAGGCCGTCACAGCGGCGGGAAGCGAGCTCGACGCTGCGGTCGCCGGTTATTTCGGACGCCATGCCCCTTCGGAAATCTCCGGAGCCGACACGGTCTTGCGAGCACAGCTTTCCGACCACGTGGATCGGGGTCGCGAGATCGCCAAAAACGCGCCCCAGCGGGTCCAGTGGGTCGACCAGCGACACGCCGCGCTCGCGCGGGTCCAGAAGCGCATTTCGTCCGCCGGCGGCGCCGGTCTTGCCATCAACGGCAACCAGGTCGTCGCACTTCGCTCACTCTCGGAGCTGGCCGTGGCCATCAACGCGGTGCGCGGCGATGTGGAGGTGCCGACGATCAGCGTGCAGCGCGAACAGGAATTCGAGTCGGCCTTGAGCGCTCATGCGGCGGAGCTGCAACGCTCCCCGGGTAAGAACTGGCTCGATCTCGTGCAGAAGGACTTCCAGCAAGCGGTGCGCGCACGGCGAGCGATCGAACGATTCGATGTGACCACCGGTCAGGCCCGCCGCGACTTTCTGGAGGAAAGCGCGCCGCTCATCGCCGGAGTCGAAGAGCAGTTTCAGGGGCCCGCCCGCCGCGATCTTTTGAATGCCGCGGCACATGCCGCGACGGCCGCACAGGCGGCCCAGCAAACACTCACCATGACGGGCGCCGCAGTCGTCGGCGTCGCGCTGTTGGTATCGGTGCTGCTCGCCTTCAGCATCAGCCTTCCCGTACGCCGCTTGATTACCGCGACACGCCAGCTCGCGGCCGGCAACCGCATGGCCCGTGCGCCGCGCGGCGGCGTCGCCGAGCTCGATGTGCTTGCCGAATCGTTCAATGCGATGGCCGACCAGATCTCGCACGCGGAATCGGAATTGCGTGCACACCAGGCGCAGCTCGAGCGTCATGTCGCCGAACGAACGCGACAGCTGCATCATCTGGCTCATCACGATCCGCTGACCCAGCTCCCGAACCGTCGGCAGCTCTCCGCGCGACTGGGCGGCGCATTGACCCGCGCCACCGCCACGGGACAGCGTCTGGCCCTGCTGTTTCTGGACGTGGACAACTTCAAATCGATCAACGACACGCTGGGCCACAATTTCGGCGACCGCGTGCTCCAGGGTATCGCCGAGCGACTGCACGCGACCGTCGGTGACACCGGGATGCTCGCCCGTCTGGGCGGCGATGAGTTCACGATGCTGCTCGAAGATGTGAAGTCCGTCGAGGAAGTCGAGGCGAAATCGGCGGAAATCGTGTCGGCCTTTCAACAGCCCCTCTCCATCGACGGACGGGTGCTCGCAACGAGCGCCAGCGTCGGGGCAAGCCTGTTTCCGGATCATGCGGACTCCGCAGAAGGACTGCTTCGGGCCGCGGACGTGGCGTTGTTCCGGGCGAAGGAGCTGGGACGCAATCGCTTCGTACTGTATCGCCCCGCCCTCTACGACGCCGCCGCCCAAAGGTTCCGCCTGGAGCAGTCGTTGCGCCAGGCGGTCGAAGCGGGCGACCTGCTGCTGATGTTCCAACCCCAGGTGGCCATGCATACCTTCGAGGTCACCGGACTCGAGGCCCTGCTGCGGTGGCGCAAGCCCGATGGACGGATCGCGACGGCGAGCGAGTTCATCCACATCGCCGAGAAGACCGGGCTCATTCACGAGCTGACGGACTGGGTGTTGCGATCGGCAACCTCCACGGCGGCCGCCTGGCGCGCCCAGGGATGGCACCGCGCGTGCGTGGCGATCAACGTATCGCCGCCGCAATTCTTCGAGAGCGACTTCGTCGACCACGTCGCCAAGGCACTCGAAGTCACCGGCCTTCCGGCCAGCGCCCTGGAGCTCGAATTGACGGAGACCGTATTCCAGACCGGCTCGAACACGATCGAATCGCTCCACCGGCTGCGTGAGATGGGCGTATCGATTGCGCTCGATGATTTCGGCATCGGTTACTCCTCGCTGACCTCACTCGAACGGTTGCCCATCTCGCGTGTGAAGCTGGACCGGCTACTCGTCGAGGGCGTGGACTCGAACCCGCGGTCCGCCGCCATCGTCCGATCGGTCATCGCCCTGTGTCACGGCCTTGGGCTTCAGGTCGTCGCCGAAGGCGTCGAGCGGCCGGCACAGCTGGCGTTCCTGTCTCACTGCGGCCCGGTCGCGGTCCAGGGCTATCTGCTGGGCTACCCGGTCGAAGTCGATAAAGCGGCCGAGGAGTCGCATTCGGCCAGCGCGCGCGCCAAGAGTCTGATCGAGGCCGCCGCCAGGAATCCGGACGCCGAAGCGGGCGCGAGCAGCAGCTCCCTGATCTTCGTGGGTGGCCCCGTCTCGCGGAGGCGCTCAAGCTAGTCTTACCTTCCATTGATGGTAGCGTTACCATTGCGCACCCTGACCTGGGGCGGTTCGCACCCGGCAGGCTTGGCACGAGGATCTACCATGCCGACAAGCGCTCAGCCGTCGTATCCGGTTCCCCGTCTCGCCGTCTTCTTCATCGCGCTGTTAGGCGCAACAGTGGCAAACGCCCGGTACGCCTTCGCCGAAGACGGCTACGAGCTGTGGCTGCGCTATCACCCCGTCGAATCCCAATGGAGCGCGACGTATCGGGCGGCGGCGACGCAACTCGTGGGTGCCGCGAATTCGGCCACTCTGCAGGTCGCGCGAGCCGAGCTTCTGCGCGGCATCGGCGGACTCACCGGCACACAGCCCCCCGTTGCCGAGAATCTCACGCTGGACGGCGCCATTGTCTTTGGCACGCCCCAGTCGTCTCGCCTGGTTGCGGATCTACATCTTGATCTGCGTGGGGCCGGCGCCGAAGGGTATGTCATCCGCTCGGTTTCCGTCGCAGGTCATCGGGCGACCGTCATCGCGGCGAACGGCGATGTGGGTGTGTTGTACGGGGCATTCCACTTCCTGCGGCTGATGCAGACTCGCCAGGCTCCGGACCATCTCGACATCACCTCGGCCCCTCGCCTGCAACATCGGGTGCTGAACCATTGGGACAATCTGGATAGGACGGTGGAGCGTGGCTACTCGGGAGGCTCGATCTGGGACTGGTTCTCGTTGCCCGATTATCTGAATCCGCGCTACACGGACTACGCCCGCGCGTGTGCGTCGATCGGCATCAACGGCACCGTGATCACCAGCGTGAACGCCAGCGCGATCGCCCTGACACCCCGATACATTGAGAAGGCGGCAGCGCTTGCGAATGTGTTCAGGCCCTATGGAATTCGCGTTTACGTGAGCGCGCGATTCAGCGCGCCCGTGGAGATCGGCGGCCTGAAGACAGCCGATCCACTCGACCCGTCCGTAAGGGCCTGGTGGCGCGCCAAGGCGAATGAGATCTACAAGTCCATCCCCGACTTCGGCGGCTTCCTGGTCAAAGCCAACTCCGAAGGTCAGCCGGGCCCGCAGGACTACCACCGAACACACGCGGACGGCGCCAATATGCTCGCCGACGCGGTGGGACCGCACGGCGGGATCGTGATGTGGCGCGCCTTCGTGTACTCGCAAGATCAGCCCGACGACCGCGCGAAGCAGGCCTACAGCGAATTCGAGCCTCTCGACGGCCAATTCCGCGACAACGTCCTGCTGCAGGTGAAGAACGGGGCCATCGACTTTCAGCCGCGGGAGCCTTTCCATCCCCTGTTTGGAGCGATGCCGAAAACCCCGCTCATGCTCGAAGTGCAGATCACGAAGGAATACCTGGGACTCAATACCAACCTTGCGTACCTGGGTACGATGTGGGAGGAGACGCTTTCCGCCGACACGTACGCCCACGGCAAGGATTCCACCGTCCGCAACGTGATAGAAGGTTCGCTGCACGCCTATCGGCAGACCGGGATGGCCGGCGTGGCCAACGTCGGCGCCGATCGCAACTGGAGCGGCTCGCACTTCGATCAGGCGAACTGGTACGCGTTCGGTCGGCTGGCCTGGGACCCTGCGGTTTCCGCCGGCCCGATTGCCGAGGAATGGGTGCGGATGACCTTTTCCAACGAGCCGGCGTTCGTCAAACCGGTAGTCGCGATGATGATGGGCTCGCGCGAGGCAGTCGTTGACTACATGACGCCGCTGGGGTTGCACCACCTTATGGCTCACGGCCATCACTACGGTCCGGGGCCTTGGGATGCCAGCGGCCCTCGCGCCGACCAGACGCCGGTGTACTACCACCGCGCGGACGCAAAGGGTGTTGGCTTCGATCGGACTCACACAGGCAGCAACGCCGTCGCACAGTACGCTCCCGAGGTCGCGGCCACATTCGACAGCGTCGAAAAAACACCTGAGAAGTTCCTGCTCTGGTTCCACCACGTGCCCTGGGACTACAAGCTGGCCTCCGGGCGCACCCTTTGGGATGACCTGGTCGTTCACTACAACCGTGGCGTTCGGGTCGTGGGCGATATGCGCAACACCTGGGCGGGACTGTCTTCGTTCGTGGATGAAGAGCGGTACCGGCAGGTCGCTGACTTCCTGCGAATACAGGAGAACGATGCGAAATGGTGGCGCGACGCCAGCCTTGCGTATTTTCAGACGTTCTCGAAACGACCGCTCCCAAAAGGGTTCCCCGCGCCGGAACACTCCCTGGAGTACTACGAGGCCATCTGCGTTCCGTTCGTGCCCGGCGATCCGAGTCCCTCGTCCAGGTGTGGCTAACGTCGTGCCAAGCCGCGGCGCGGAGCCTTTATGCCCCTCTCACCAGTCCCACATGGAACCGTCGGTGAGGCGCGCGATCGGCAGCTGCTTCGGCGAGTACGGGAACCGGACCGCGAGATCCTCATTCATTGTCACGCCGTGTCCGGGAGTCTCGCCGCAGTGCAGCCGGCCGTCGCGAAACACATAGTCGCTGGGGAAGACTTCCGAGGTTTCCCTGGAGTGGTGCATGTACTCCTGGATCCCGAAGTTGGGAACCCAGGTGTCGAAATGCAGCGCTGCGCCCATGCACACCGGTGAAAGGTCAGTGGCTCCATGGAAACCCGTTCGTACCTGGTACAGCGCGGCGAAGTCTGCGATGCGGCGCACGTGCGTGATGCCGCCGGCGTGTACGATAGTCGTCCGGATGTAGTCGATCAGCTGCGCTTCGATCAGATGACGCGCGTCCCAGATGGAATTGAAAACCTCGCCGACCGCCAGGGGCGTCACGGAGTGTTTGCGGATCAGGCAGAAGGATTCCGGGTTCTCGGCCGGCGTCGCGTCCTCGAGCCAGAAAAGCCTGTAGGGCTCGAGATCGCGAGCCAGACGTGCGGCCTCAATGGGGGTCAGGCGATGATGCACGTCGTGCAGCAACTCGATATCGGGACCGTGATCCGCTCGCAGCCGTTCGAAGAGCTTCGGTACGGTGAGCAGATACTGCGGCGTCGACCAGACGGTTTCCGCAGGCAGCGCGCTTTCAGCAGGCTCGTAGGCATTCTTCGTGTTCGAGATGCCGTAGGGCTTCTTCAGTCCCGGCACACCGCTCTGGGCGCGGACGGCTTTGTAGCCCATCTGGATGAAGCGCCCCACTTCGGCGCTGGTCTCATCGAGATCCCGGCCGTTCGCGTGTCCATACACCAACGCGCCGTCACGCGAGCGTCCACCCAGAATCTGGTACAGGGGAAGACCTGCGAGCTTCGCAAGAATGTCCCACAGGGCGACGTCGACCGCGGCGATGGCTGTCATGGTCACCGGTCCGCGGCGCCAGTACGCACCGCGATAAAGAAACTGCCACGTATCCTCGATACGGCCTGCATCACGGCCGATGAGGTTGGGGACCACGTGCTCCTGCAGATAGGCCGCGACCGCCAGCTCGCGCCCGTTGAGCGTGGCATCGCCCAGTCCGCAGACTCCCGAGCGCGTCTCGATCTTCAACGTCACGAAATTGCGGCCCGGACAGGTGACTATCACTTTCGCCGCCACGATCGTACGGTCGCGCAGCGAGCCCTGAGCCGAAAACTCCACATTCACCTCGCTCATCCCCAATGCTCCTGAAACTGAACCCGGTGCTCGCAGCACTCGCGGTTGCAGCCATCCTCGTACCGCCGGACGCCTTCGCGCAAGCGCCGTCGGTCTCGTTCGACTGGTTCGAGTACTCCGGACACGACGCCGTGTTCGCCAGTCCTCTGCCGCCGGGTAGCTTTCGCAATCCCATTCTCGCGGGGTTCTATCCGGACCCGGGGATCACGCGTGCCGGGAATCGCTTCTATCTCGTGAACTCGACCTTCACGTACTTTCCCGGAATTCCCGTGTTCGAGAGCAGCGATCTGGTCCACTGGCGCCACATCGGCAACGTTATCGATCGGCCGACGCAGCTGAAGTTCGACGGATTGAGCGTCTCGCGCGGCGTGTTCGCGCCCTCGATCACGTTCCACGCGGGAACGTTCTACGTTCTCAACACGGCCGTGGATGCTGGCGGCAACTTTCTCTCGACCGCCCGCAATCCGGGGGGCCCGTGGTCGGATCCGGTCTGGCTGCCGCAGCTCGACGGCATCGACCCCTCGCTCTTCTTCGACGTTGACGGAAGGGCTTATGTGCTCAACAACGGACCGCCGCCTGGCAAGCCGCGCTACGAGGGGCATCGCGCCATCTGGATCCAGCGGTTCGATCTGGCCGAACGCCGGCTCATCGGACCCCGGAGGGTGCTCATCAACGGCGGGGTGAACGTCGCGAAGAAACCGATCTGGATAGAAGGGCCGCACCTCTTCCGGCACGACGGCTGGTATTACCTGATGTGCGCGGAAGGGGGCACCAGCACGCAGCATTCCGAAGTCATCCTGCGCGCTCATTCGCCCTGGGGACCTTTCAAGCCCTATGCCGGCAATCCGATCCTGACGCAGCGCGACCTTCCCGCCGGCCGGGCGGATCCCATCACGAACGCCGGGCACGCAGAGCTTGTCGAAGCACCCGACGGGAACTGGTGGGCGGTCTTTCTTGCGTCGCGGCCGTACGGGACCGTTCACTACAACACCGGGAGGGAGACTTTCCTGCTGCCGGTCAAATGGCGGCATGGCTGGCCGGTCATCCTGGGGCACGGCAAGCCGATCCCCTACATCGTCGAGGCGCCGAAGCTGCCGGATGCCGAGGCGGCAGCCCTTCCCATGACGGGCAACTTCACCTGGCGCGACGATTTCGAATCCACGACCCTCGGGACGGAGTGGCTGCAGCTGAGAGTTCCCCTGCTGCCGTGGGCGGATCTGCGCAGCCGGCCGGGCTGGCTGACGATTCATCCACTGCCCGCTTCCCTCGATACGCTCGGCAACCCCTCCTTCCTCGCGCGGCGCCAGCAGAATCTCGCCTTCGACGCGAGCACGGAGCTCGAGACTCCGGCGGAGCGCGGCGTCGCGGCCGGCATCGCCGTGTTTCAGAACGAGAGATACTGGTATTTCCTGGGAATTCGCCGCACGGACGCCGCCGCACAGCTGTTTCTCGAGAAGCACAGCGGAAAGCAGACCGAGACCGTGGCCGAGATGACCCTCAAGGCCCGCAACACCCTGAAACTGCGGATCACCGCGGACGCCGGTAGCTACTCGTTTTTTTTCGACGGCGACAGAACGGGCTGGAAAACCCTCCAGGAGACGCAAGACGGCTCGATACTCAGCACGGACATCGCGGGTGGCTTCGTGGGTGCGGTCGTGGGGCCGTATGCCCGCGCGGAATGAAACCGCGCGGGCAATACGGATTTCGCTCACCTTCCGCATGAACCGAGGCTGGCTCCCAGCAACAGCAGGAGTTTCGCGTCGGCCTTCGGGACGGTCACGTCCACAAATCCGAACAGGCACGTGTGCACCCTGTTCGGAATCGTCACGGTGACAGTCTGCGGGGCGCTGGTGTTAGCGCCATCGCTCACCGTCAGAATGGCCGTGTACGAGGTCTTCCTGAAGTCCACCAAGAGAGGCTTCGCGACGGCGAGCGTGCCCGTCGCAGCATCGATTCCGAGTACCGAAGCACCGGTGCCGCCCGCAATGTGCCAATTACCGAAGGCCGTGAATCCCGGTTGGTTCGAATCATCCGGGTCCGTCGCGCGCGCAATGCCGATCACATTCCGGACACCGCCATCGATTGCGAACGTCTGACCGACATTGACCGACGGGGGATTGTCGTTGACGTTGGTCACGTTCACCGTCACGCTGACGGGCGCGCTCGTCTTGTAGCCGTCGAAAACCGTCACGTTGACTGCGTATGAAGTGGTCGTCTCGAAGTCCAGGGTCTGCCCGGACGCCAGATGCAAAGCCCCCGACTGCGGATCGATGGTGAAGACGGCCGCACCGGACCCGTCCGTGATCTTCCAGTTCGAAAGCGTCTGTCCTGCATCGACATCGGTGGCGAGCACGGTGCCGGTCACGGTGCCGGCGGCAGAATTCTCGGCAATCGAGAACTTCTGTCCCGCAGAAATGACGGGCGGAGTATCCGGCACGTAGTTCTTGAGCCACACCATCGCCGGACGCTCGGCACCGTTCGACAGCACGAGGTAGTCGCCTTGCGCCGTCCGCCAATGCCCGACGCGGAAGCCCCACAACGTGACCCCTTTGACCGCAGGGTGTTCCCAGAACACGGGAAAGATGCGTTGATAGTCAGCCAACTGCGCCTCATCCGTAAGCCCGTCGATATCCATTTCGCTGATGTAGATCGGCAGTCCCGTCGCCGCGAGCAAGTCGAGATTGGCCTTCTGGGTGGCCGCATCCGTCCGGGTCTCGAACGCGTGCGCCTGCACGCCCACGCCATCGATCAGGTTCTGCGCCTGCAGCAGTTTTATGATCTGGATGTACTGCTGCATCTCATTGGCGTCGTTGCTGATGCCGAATTCGTTGATCAGCAGCTTGGCGTTCGGAAAGTCCGCACGAGCAAGTTGGTAGGCGTTGATGACCCAATCCCAACCCGTGGTACCCGCGCCGCCGAGCGCGCCAATGTAGTTGCCTCCGCCGTTGCCCGCGTGATTGGGCGGGTTGTGCAGCGGCTCGTTCACAACGTCGATCATGTCGATCCCGGGGTAGCGGGCGGCGACAGCACCGAACCAGGTCTGTATCTCCGTCAGCTGGTCGCCCGGAGCGAGTGTCTCGATCCAGGCCGGCTGCTGCTGCCCCCAGACCAGATTGTGCATCTTGAACAGGAAGCCGTTGGTCTTGGCGACCTGGTAAGCCGTGTCCAGGTCTGTCCAGACGAAAGTACCGCGGGTCGCTTCGGCCGAACCCCACTTTCCGGCGTTCTCAGGGGTCACCTGGTTCCAGTAGGCCGTGAAACTCGTCGCCTGTGGCGGGCTGTAGGCATCCCCCAGGAACTTCGCCTGTCCCGTCGCGATGGGCGGTCCCGTCGGGGTGAAGGGCGGCGGCGGCGGGATCGTGTTTCCCGGCAGATCGTTGTTGAGATCGTCGACCGTGTAGAAGATTCCCTGCACGCCGAAGGCGAACTTGTCCAGATCGAGTCCGGTCTCACGACCGCCGATCTGCAATGTCTGCGTCAACGCATCGGCCGTCACGACCCACGAAGACACGGGCGGCTCGCCGCCGTTGTACACGGACAGCTTCACCCACTTGAAGACACCGTTCGTCGCATCCCCACCGTCGACAACCTTGTCGCTGGGGAGGCTATAGCCGACGGCGTTCGCGAGGTTGTTGACCAGGATCCAGTCGCCATCGGAGCTCGTATCGGTGGAAACGCTCTTGGCACCGAAGCCGTTTCCGTAGTACATGCTGTCGTTGCTGAACGTGCCGGACCCGACACGCAGGCGAGCATACAGCTCGTAGGTTCCCGCGGCAGGGAACGTGACGGTATAGGTCGCAACGCGATCGGGAGTCGCGGGATTGCCTCCTCCCACCGTCGGTGCGATCGTTATGTAGGTATCCGGACCCTGTGTGGTGAGCTTGAACGCGGCTCCCACTGTCCCGGATTCGGCTTGCACGATGACCGGCGTCGTCTGCGCGAGCAGAACGGACGGAGTGGCGGTCAAGAGCAAGGCTGCGACTGCATTCTTCCTTCTTATCATGGGGCTCCCTCCATCTATTGAGTTTGAATTAGCCAATCAGATTTATCGGACCTATTGCATCTCCACGGGCTCCAGGCGTGGTGCGATGCCGTGGACGACGACAAGCGCCAACAGGTACGCAGAGCCCGCCATGAAAAAAACCGGGAGGTAGCTCCCGGTGGTCTGCAGCAGAAACCCGGTGAAGGTGGAGATGACCATTCCACCCACGGCACCGGCGAATCCTCCCAGTCCGACCACCGAGGCGACGGCGCGCCGGGGGAACATGTCGGAAGTCAACGTGAAAACATTCGCGGACCATCCCTGATGCCCCGCCGTTGCCAGGCCAATGAGTCCGACGGCCAGCCACAAGTTGTGCACGCCTGAAGCGAAGACGATCGGCACGACGGCCAACGCACACATGAGCATCGCCGTCTTGCGGGCCCGGTTGACGGACCACCCTCGCCGGATGAAGCGCGCCGCAAGCCAACCGCCGGCGATGCTGCCGACGTCCGCCATCAGGTAGATCGCGATCAGTGGCGGCCCGAGTGCGGTCAGACTCAGGCCGTATTCGCTGTTCAGAAATTTCGGCAGCCAGAACAGGAAGAACCACCAGATGGGGTCCGTCATGAACTTCGCGGCCACGAACGCCCAGGTCTGACGGTGCGCGAACAGGCGAGTCCACGAAATCTTCTCGCCGGGCTCCGGGGGATCGCTCCTGATATAGGCGAGCTCCTGCGGGGAAACGCCGGCGTGTTGAGCGGGGGATCGGTAGCCCTTCAGCCAGATGGCGAGCCACGTAGCACTCAACACGCCGGTGAACAGGAAGGCGTACCGCCAGCCCCACCTCACGGCTATCACCGGGACGATCAGGGGTGCGAGGATTGCACCGATGTTGGAACCGGCGTTGAAGACTCCCGTGGCGAGCGCCCGTTCCCGCCGGGGAAACCATTCCGCAACGGTCTTGATCGCGGCCGGAAAGTTGCCCGCCTCTCCCAGTCCCAACACGAAGCGCGCGACCGCGAATCCCACGGCCGTATGCACCAGCGCGTGGCTCATCGCAGCAACGCTCCAGATGCAGATGGCGAGTGCGTAGCCGATGCGGGTGCCGAGGCGGTCGATCACCGCTCCCGCGCACACGAGTCCGATCGCATAGGCAGCCTGAAACGCCGTGACGATGTACCCGTACTGAACCTCGTTCCAGCCGATGATCCGGCCGAGATCCGGTGCGAGCACCCCCAACACCTGGCGATCGACGTAGTTGATCGTCGTCGCCGCGAACAGAAGCGCGCAGATCCGCCATCGGTAGCTGCTCATGTCAGGCGCGGAAAGAGGCGCCATCCCTGGCCCCTCTTACGGGCTTTGGTTTTTCAGAACTTGCCGCGAATGCCAATCATGTACTCCCTACCCGGGGAGTACTCGGTGAACGTCGCGTTGCTGAACTGGAAGTAGGTACGCTGCTTGGCATTGAACAGGTTGAGGCCGTCGGCCGTGATCTCCACCGTGTGCGACCAGCCGAACATCTTCGACAGGTCGAAACTCGATGAGAAGTCCCACCGGCGGTAGTCGGCAACGAACAGCGCGGCCGCGGTGATGCCGTTCTGGTTCGGCGTGGATATCTGCGAACCCTTGTTGTACACCGTGGACAGCCGCGCGCTCACGGGGCCGTGCTCGTAGTAGGCCGTGACGTTGTATGTATGCGGAGCGACGCCCAATGCGACCGCCGGGGCGGCACCCGTACCGATCTGATCGATCAGGGTATAGTTGGCGGAGAATCCGAACCCCTCGATTCCGATGGGCTCGAGCAGAAAGTCCAGCGGCTGGACCCAGTTGAATTCCAGGCCATTGATCGTCAGCGCGCCGCTGGCATTCACCTGCTCCGTCAGCACGACCGTCGCCACGTCGGGTCCTCCCCGCGCAGTAATGGCCGTCTGCTGCGTCGGCGAGAGCGTAGCGAACGTCACGCCGTATTGGGCGAGGGAAGAGAACGGAACGGTGGTGTTGCCGTTCGAGGTAAATCCGGTCACGCGCTTCCTGAATGCCGCGAGCCCGACATAGCCCTCCTTGCCGGTGTAGTACTCAAACCCAAGATCGAGATTTTCCGAAATGAAGGGCTTCAGAGCCGGATTGCCGACCGTGCCCACGTCTGCGGACGGGGTGCTGAATCCGAGGCCTGGCAGCATCGCATTCGGATCCGGACGGGTCATGGTCCTCGAGGCTGCGACTCTGACCAATGCGTTATCCGACACGTTGTAGGCAACCTCACCCGAGGGCAGGACGTTGTGGTAAGTGTTGTTGGTGTACACGAAATTGATGGTGTTCGGGTACAAGCCGCCGTCCGCAGCATTTTCGCCTGAGGGTGGATTCGGAGGATTGCGGTTGTCCGGAATGGACACATAGCCGCCTATCTGCTGGTCGGTGCGAACGTAGCGCACTCCAGCCGTATACCGCAGGCGATTGCCGCCCCAGAGGGTGTCACCCGTCAGCTCGCCGTAGACGCCCTTTGTCTTCTCCTCGACGAAGCCGCCGCTCGCGCCCGTGTTCGAGGAGGTCGCGTTTGGCTCGCTGGCGTGGAATTGGGCGTAGTTGGTGGTGGAGGCGAATGCGGGCCAGTTCACCGTCACAAATCCGGCAGGTCCCGGACTCAGGTACGCAGGAACCGCGGTGCTGGGCACCAGTGATCCCTGGTAGGTGACATGGGTCGTATTGCCGGCCGTGAAGCCCGTTCCGAACCCGGGATAGGACGGATAAGGGGGAAAGCCCGGCAAGCCGGCCTGGACCAGACCGTTGCAAGGTGGCTGCGCATTCGGACCCGGTACGTAGACGTTCGGGTTGTCGCCGCACGTGGCATTCTGCCACGCCTGACTGTTGTCGAACGCGGTGATGCGTCGCAACACATCGTCATAAGCGCCGCCGAACTGAAAATTGATCGGCCCGCCCTTGCCTAACGTGAAGTTCACGCGGACGCCCTTGGTATCCGTGTTGCGCTTCTCATCCTGGATGTTCACTCGGGAACCGCCGCCCCAGGCGAATGAGGCGGGATTGTTGAGGTCGACGTTACTGGCGATCGTGGGCAGGTCGCCGTTGTTGGCGTAATTGACCGTCACGCCGGAGCTCGGAGGCGTGACGACGAGGACCGAAGGCACTTCACGATGGAATGTGCTGTTGGTCTTGTTGGCCTGGAAATCGGCCTTGAAGGCATCCGCGATCTGCCAGGTGAATCCCGGGTTGACCCCCCAGAATTTGGTGGTCTCGATGTAGGGGCGGTATTCCAGGAAGAACTGCGAGTTCGCGAAGGTGCCGGCGGTGGCCACGCAGCCCTGGCTGCAGTCGGTGCGGTCGACGGTCATGTTCAACGGGATCGCCGCGCCGTTGCGGCCTACCCAGTCCATGTCGATGCGCTGCTCGTCGTTCTTCTTGTGGCCGTACATCGAGTCCACGTAAAAGTGCAGAGTGTCGTTCGGCCGGAATTCGAAACTCGCGACGGCGTTGTAGCGGTCCCGGGAGCCGAATTCGTCCGACGGGCGCCCGAGCCGGGGAATCAGGGCGTTGTCGATCTGCTGGATCGTGAGCCCCGGGTTGTGGGCCAGCAGGAAGGTGTTGTCGATGGGTGCGCCGGTCGTAAGTCCGTTGCCGGCGTTCGCCGGAACCGTGCCCGGAATGGTCCAGTTGCCGCCGCCGATCCCGTTGCAGACATTCGTCGTGCCGCTGCCGGGCTGGTTGCATTGCGCCGCCGACAGGTTGGCGTTGGTCCAGCCGATGGTCTCGAATCCCTTCACGTTCACCTTGTTGCCGACGCCGGCAATCCCCAGCAGCGCGCCGAAACCGCTGTCCCAGGTGTCGCTCACGATCAGCGAGCCGCGCTCGCCCCACTTATCCGCGCCCTGATTCTTCGTGCCTTGCGCGGCGTACGTAAAGTGCGCGCCGGGATTGTCGAACGGGCGCGCACTGCGCATGTCGACGGTACCGGCAGCACCGCCCTCGATCATCGCGGCTGATGAGCTCTTGTGGACGGTGAGCTGCGTGAACAGCTCCGTCGGCAGCATGTCGAGGTCGACTTCCCGATTGGTGTTCTGCGCATCCGTCGTGCCGGTGGAGGCTATCGCAACGGGAGCGCCATTTAGCAGCACGCGGGTGAAGTTCGTGCCGAGGCCGCGAATCGCGATGTTCGTGCCTTCGCCCGTGATATCGCGGCTGATCGTGATGCCCGGGACGCGGTTGAAGGACTCGGCGATGTTGGTATCGGGAAATTTACCGATATCCTCGGCGTTGATCGAATCGAGGAATCCCGTCGCTTCGCGCTTCGCCTCGGTGGACTCTTCGAGACTCTTGCGATAGCCCGTGACGACGACTTCCTGCAGTTCCGGACCCGTCGCAGCCGCCGGCGGTGCGTTCTGCGCCTGGGCGATTCCGGCACCGACGCACAGACTCAGCAGACCCACGGTTGCGCGCACGTATGTCTTTCGATCTTTCACGACATCCCCCTCGAAATTGGAAAGCGGTAAGGACGAGACTCCCTGGCCAAAGAGAACTCTTACCGCGCTCGCGGCAGGTGCCGCGCGCGCGTGAACGAAGCCTGTGCAGATGAAATTCAATGCGTGCCTGAAGGCACGCCGGTGAAACGGCAGGGCGCGTGGACGCGCCGGCCGAACCAAGACCCTCAAACAGCCGGAATGATCGTTCCAAGCTGTCGTGGATTCACCGAGCATTCTTATCCCCCTCGAGCCGATCCGTGGTTTCCTTGACGAAACCGCGGACGCGAACGTGTAGCCACGTCGGCACCGACGCGGGCGGAGTTGCGCGCCAGCGGCACACTCCTCCAACCGGTCCGTCGCCATGATAGCGCTACCACTTTCGCAAGCGCAACATTTCCAGACCAATCGTGTTTGACGTTTGGCCGCGGGGCGGTCGTATGATACCGATACCAGCGCACGCCCTGCAGGGCGCGAGCGATTCGACGGGGGGGCGGGATGAAACAGTCACAAGCGGGCTTTCTGGGGTGGTTGTTGCGCGCAAGCGTCATAGCGGGCGCGCTGTTAGCCGGAGCGGCCAACGCCGCTGCGAACGCAGACGCCGGCGCCGCGGGCAACCCGCTGTACAAAGACGCAAAAGCGCCGGTTGAACAACGCGTGGAGGACCTCCTTTCCCGGATGACTCTGGAGGAGAAGATTGCTCAGATCACCGGCCTGTGGAACCGCAAGGCGGACCTGCTGAGCGCCTCCGGGGAGTTCGATCCGAACAAGGCCCGGACACTGTATCCGTCCGGGATCGGTCATTTCGTGCGCCCCAACGACTTGCACGGAGCGGGCCCTCCCACCCCGGACGAAAAGCCGTTCCGCGATGCCCGACAAACCGTGGCGCTCGTGAACGCCGTCCAGCGGTACCAGATGACGCAGACGCGCTTGGGTATCCCGGCGCTGTTTCACGAAGAGGGTCTGCATGGCTACGCGGCGCGTGGCGCGACTCACTTTCCGGAGGCGCTCGCGCTCGCAAGCACCTGGGACCCCTCCCTGCTCACTCGCATATTCACAGTCGTTGCGAGGGAGATTCGGGCTCGCGGGGTGCAACTCGTTCTGGCGCCCGTGGTGGATGTTGCCCGTGATGCGCGCTGGGGAAGGATCGAGGAAACCTACGGAGAAGATCCATACCTCGTCGGTGAGCTCGGCGTCGGCGCGGTCAAGGGATTCCAGGGCGAAGCGCCTCCCCTCGAGAAGGGACTCGAGAACGGACATGTGTTTGCCACGCTCAAACACATGACCGGTCACGGTCAACCCGAAAGCGGGACCAACGTCGGTCCCGCGCAGATCTCCGAACGGGTGCTTCGCGAGGAATTCTTTCCCCCGTTTGAAGCCGCGATCCGGCGCGCCGGCGCCGCCGACGTCATGCCGTCGTACAACGAGATCGACGGCGTTCCCTCACACGCCAACCGCTGGCTGCTGCACGACATCCTGCGCGATGAGTTCGGCTTCAAGGGCGCGGTGGTCAGCGATTATGAGGGCATCGAACAGCTGGTCGAGCTGCATCACGTCGAAGCTGACCTCGAAAGCGCCGCCGTCCGTGCCCTGAGCGCGGGCGTGGACTTCGACATGCCCGACGGCGAAGCGTATCGAAAGCTGCCGCAGGCGCTCGCCGCAGGTCGCATCACTCAGGAACAGATTGATCAGCCGGTGCGCCGGATGCTGCGCATGAAGTTCCTGGCCGGGCTGTTTGAGCATCCGTACGCGGATGCGAGCTATGCTGAAAAGATCACAGCCAACGCCGAAGCTCGCGCGCTGGCGGAGGAAGCCGCGCGCAAATCCGTCGTCCTGTTGAAGAACGACGGGGTTCTGCCTCTGCATGCGCAAGCTATCAAGACGCTTGCGGTCATCGGCCCCAACGCGGCCGTGGCGCAGTTGGGAGGCTACTCCAATGTGCCCGCCCGCAGGGTCAGCGTCCTGGAGGGGATTCGGGCGAAGCTGGGCGATCGGGTCAGGATCGTGACGGCCGAGGGCGCGCGCATCACCGATACGGGAGACTGGTACGCAGACACGGTCACTCTCGCCAACCGGGACGAGAACCTACGCAAGATCGAGGAAGCGCAACAGGTTGCGCGCGATGCCGACACTATCGTGCTGGTCGTGGGAACGAATGCCGCCACCAGTCGCGAAGCGTGGGCGAACGATCATCTCGGCGACCGTGCCGATATCGGTCTCATCGGGCAGCAGAACGAGCTGGCCCAAGCCCTGTTCGCGCTCGGCAAGCCGGTCGTCGTCGTGCTCATCAACGGGCCGCCGCTGTCGATTCCGGAAGTCGCCGCGAAGGCCAATGCGGTTCTGGAAGGCTGGTATCCGGGACAGGAAGGCGGGACGGCCATCGCGGACATCCTGTTCGGCGATGCCAACCCGGGCGGGAAATTACCGCTGACGGTCGCGCGCTCGATGCATCAGCTGCCGCTGTTCTACAACCACAAACCGAGCGCCCACCGCGGCTATCTGTTCGGCTCCAGCGAGCCGCTGTTCCCGTTCGGGTTCGGTCTCTCGTACACGACTTTCGAAATGGGCCCTCCGGAGCTATCGACGCAGGAGATCAAGCCGGACGGCAGCGTCACGGTGTCCGTGAGCGTTCGCAACACCGGCCAGTTGGCCGGTGACGAAGTCGTTCAACTGTATATCCACGACGTCGTCAGCTCAGTCACCCGGCCAGTGAAGGAGCTGAAGGGCTTCAAGCGGGTAACCCTCGCACCCGGGGCCGCCACCACGGTCCATTTCACGCTCGACTCTCAGGCTCTGGCGCTGTGGGACAAGAACATGAAGCACATCGTAGAGCCGGGCGCATTCGAGATCATGGCGGGCCCGGATTCGGTGAACCTGAAGAAAGCGAGGCTGAACGTCACTCAGTAACGGTCGTTCCGCTGTTCGAGCAGGAACGGGCGATCGATCTGTTGTGCGTACAGATCGATGCCGCCTGCCGTGACGCCGCAGTCCAGGTTCTCGCCGAGGCGCTGGAGCGCCCGAGTGACCCTGGGGCGGCAGCGTGAGCAAGGCTTGTCCGGCCGGTAGTCGAGCCGTATCAACCGCCAAGACGGGTCTTCAAGTCGGTGAGCTCACCGCGCAGGGCCCGTACTTCCTCTTCCAGTCGTGCGAGCCGCTCCTCGTTCCGTGAGGCTGGAAAAGTCACCTCGGGTGCGGAGACGGATGTTCGCTCCGCCGGATCGTGATTGACCGCATCTGAGCCGCCGCGGTAAGGATCGCCGCCATGCCGGTATGCGGGCACCGCCGCCGACGCGGTTTCGTTCACGGCAGTCGCGGCGTCCGCCACCTGTCCACTGAACAGATGAGCGTAGCGCGATTCCCGGCGCCCGGGCTCGCGGGCCAGCCGCACGACGAACGGACCGCCTTCGCGCTCGGCGAGCCGCGTCAGGGCCGCCTCGACCTCCGTGACATCGGCGAAGGGCGCCATCCGGCTGGCTCTGCTGCGCAATTCTCCAGGCGTCTGCGGCCCACGCAGCAGCAGTTCGCACACGACCGCGAGCTCCTGCGCATCGAACTTCAACGATCCGTATTCGGTATTACAGAAGCGGTGCTGGTACTTGGGTACCCGGCTGCCGAAGCCGGACCTCTCGACCACGAAGTGACGTTTGGCCAGTGCATCGACAGTGCGCTGCACCGTGGCCTCATCAAGCTCGAGCACCGGGTCGCGATTGCTCTTCTGGTTGCAAGCGTTGACCAGGGCATTGAGGGACAGCGGATACTGATCGGGCGTCGTGCTGTGCTTCTCGATGAGGCAGCCGATCACGCGCGCATCGAGAGGAGTCAATTCGATATTCATGCGGGTAATGATAGTCGGCGTGACTTTCTGCCGCTAACCTCCTGCGAGAAATTCGTCGCGGCAGCGCACGCCGATATCCGCGTGATCGGTGAAAAAACCGTCCACTCCGGCGTTCAAGTAGGCGCGCAGCTCGCCGTCGAGACGGCCGAGGGAGGTTGGCGCGGCCCCAGACCGGAATTCCTGCGGCAGAAATGAGTTCTCTGCTCGGAACGTCCAGGCGTGCACATGCACCCCCCGCGCATGGGCATCTGACACCAGCGACGTCGGTTGACCGAGCGAATCGGGCGACGTGCGCGGGATGATCAACGTCTTGCTGGGCCCGATCGCGGCCGCGTACTTGGCAATCTCGTCGAGCCCGCGCGGCGTGATCAGTTCCGCATAGGTACGCCGATCGCCCTGCGCAACAAAGTCGTACGGAGCGCCCGTCGACTCGATGAGCTGAACGAGCGGCAGTTGCGTCAGCTGGCTCAGCGCCTGCAGATTCGAGACTTCGAATGACTGGATGAACGCCCGTCCATGACGACCTTTGTATCCGTAGTGCTCGAGAGTGCCGACGAGCCTTTCCTCCATAGCGAGCCCTCGGCCGCGGAAGTAGCTCGGGTGCTTCGTCTCCGGATAAATACCGACGGGTGTTGGCGCGGCGCGGCCCAACTGCTTTGCAAGCCTCGCCCGCTGCTGCTCCACCGCCTGCACCAACGCTAGAATTTCATCGAACGTTGGAACCTGGAACTGTCCATCAAAGCGGGCGTTGCCGGGGCGAGTCTCCGGTATCCGCTCGCGTGCGCGCAGCGTCTTGAGCTCGGACAAGCTGAAGTCTTCAGTGAACCACCCGGTGACGGACGTGCCGTCGATCACCTTCGTCGCACGTCTGTCCGCATACTCCGGGTGCGCCGCCACGTTGGTCGTCGTGCCGATCTCGTTCTCATGGCGGGCCACCAGCACCGCATCTTTCGTCATCACCAGATCCGGCTCAACGAAGTCCACGCCGTCCTGCAGCGCAACGAAATAGGACGTCAGCGTGTGCTCCGGAACGTAGCCGCACGCGCCCCTGTGGCCGATGACGATGGGCACGGACCTGGCCTTTTCCATTTCGGGCCTTTGCTCAGTGTGTGATGCGGTCGGCATTGACGTCGACGTTAATGGGCATGAACCCGACGCGACGCCAGCATACGGCAGGGTTATTCCCGGCGGCTAGGCATAACTCTTGCTAGACTTCCACGGTGTTAACAGATCAAGACATCTATCTCTTCCGTGAAGGCACGCATGTGCGGGCCTACGAGAAGCTCGGCGCTCACTCGATCAGCGCCGCGGAAGGCGAACAAGGCACCCATTTCGCAGTCTGGGCCCCGAACGCGGCGCTCGTCAGCGTCGTCGGCGACTTCAACGGCTGGAATCCCGAGACGCATCGCCTGCAGGTCAGGCTGGACTCCTCCGGGATCTGGTCGGGTTTCATCGCCGGCGTAAAGCCCGGCGCTCTGTACAAGTACCACATCGTGTCCCGCAGCTCCGGATACACAGTGGACAAGGCCGATCCTTATGCGTTCTTCGCTGAGAAACCCCCGCGTACCGCTTCGGTCGTCTGGGACCTCTCGTACGAGTGGGGCGACAGCGCCTGGATGACGAGCCGCGCGCGGGCCAACGCCATGGATGCGCCCTGGTCCGTGTATGAGCTGCATCTGGGCTCGTGGCGGCGTGTGCCTGAGGAACATGACCGTTCTCTGACTTATCGAGAGCTTGCTCACGCGGTCGCCGACTACGTGAACGAAATGGGCTTCACGCACGTGGAGCTGATGCCCGTCATGGAGCACCCTTTCTACGGGTCGTGGGGATACCAGGTCACCGGTTATTTCGCTCCTTCGTCGCGCTACGGCACGCCGCAGGACTTCATGTACTTCGTCGATTACTTGCACCGCCGCGGCATCGGCGTGATCCTCGACTGGGTGCCCTCGCATTTCCCTGCGGATGAACATGGGCTCGGATTCTTCGACGGCACGCATCTGTACGAGCACGCCGATCCCCGCCAGGGATTCCACCCCGAGTGGAACAGCTCGATCTTCAACTACGGCCGGGCGGAGGTGCGCAACTTCCTCGCCAGCAACGCCCTCTTCTGGCTGGACAACTATCACATCGATGCGTTGCGCGTCGATGCAGTCGCCTCGATGCTGTACCTCGATTACGGCCGTAAAGTCGGCGAGTGGATTCCGAACAAGTTCGGCGGCCATGAAAATCTCGACGCCGTCGAGTTCATCAAGCAGCTGAACCTCGCGGTCTACCGCGATCATCCGGACGTTCAGACCATCGCAGAAGAGTCCACTGCCTGGCCGATGGTCTCGCGCCCCACTTACCTCGGCGGACTCGGGTTCGGCTTCAAGTGGAACATGGGCTGGATGCACGACACGCTGAGCTACATGCAGACGGATCCGATCCATCGCAAGTATCACCAGAACCAGCTGACGTTCAGTATCTGGTACGCATTCACTGAGAACTTCATGCTGCCCCTGTCGCACGACGAGGTCGTGCACGGCAAGGGCTCGCTGATCGGCAAGATGCCCGGCGATGAGTGGCAGAAGTTTGCCAGCCTGCGCCTGTTGTTCGGGTATATGTGGACGCATCCGGGCAAGAAGCTTCTTTTCATGGGCTGCGAGTTCGGACAGAAGCGTGAGTGGACGCACGACTCGAGCCTCGAATGGCACGTGCTGCAGTACCCCTTGCACTCGGGTGTCAAGCAATGGGTGAGCGACGTCAACCACGCCTACCGCGAGCTCGTCGCCCTGTATCAGAAGGATTTCTCGCCGGACGGATTCGAGTGGATCGACTGCAATAACGCCGATGCGAGCACGCTTGCCTACCTGCGCAGAGGCCGCAATGGCGAGATGGTCATGGTGGTCTGCAATTTCACGCCGGTCCCGCGCGAGAACTATCAGCTGGGCGTCCCTCGGGGCGGACGCTGGCGCGAGCGTCTGAATAGCGACGCGAAGGAATACGGCGGCAGCGGTATCGGGAATTTCGGGGCGATCGAGGCCTCACCCCTGCCCTGCCACGGCCAGTTCCACTCCCTGAGCCTACGGCTGCCGCCGCTGGGGGTCCTCGTCCTGATCCCGGAGTGAGCCTGATCGGCGCGTAAGTTGCTGCCACTCCTGCAGGCGATCGGCGATCAAAGGAGACCAGGCGGTGAGCAAGGTTCGCGTCGTGATCGAAAATATCGCTCCGCAGATCGACTGCGGCCGGTTTCCCGCCAAACGCGTCATAGGTGAAAGCGTCGACGTCGAAGCGGACGTATTCGCCGACGGTCACGATGCGGTCGTGGCCACTCTCCTGTACCGCCACGAAAGCTCTTCCGACTGGAACAGCATCCCCATGGCTCTGAGCGGCAATGACCGCTGGCAGGCCAGATTCACCGTCAAGCTCCTGGGCCGGTACCTGTTTACGGTGAGCGCCTGGGTGGATCCGCTGGAAAGCTGGCGGCGCGGACTGATGAAGAAAGCGCAAGTCGGTCAGGACACCGATCTGGATCTACAGCAGGGCGCCGTGCTGGCGCGCAGCATCGCCAACCGTGCCGCCGAGACGGAGGCACGCCGGCTGCGCGAGTGGGCGCATGCGCTGTCCGACTCGGCGCGTGATCGCGAGGAGCGCGTCGCATTGGTCCAGAGCCAGGGTTTGCAGGAGCTCGCGCGGAAGCTGCCGGACCCGGGGATCGTCCTGCGACACGAGCCGCCGCTGGCCATTCACGTCGATCGCCTGCGGGCGCGCTACTCAACCTGGTATGAGATGTTCCCGCGTTCCGCTTCCAGCGATCCTGACAGGCACGGAACATTTGCCGACGTCGAGAAGCTCTTGCCGTACGTCGCATCGATGGGATTCGACGTGCTGTACCTGCCGCCGATCCACCCCATCGGACTCACGGAGCGTAAAGGTCCCAACAATCGCACGGGGGCAGCGGCAGAGGATCCTGGCAGCCCCTGGGCCATCGGCGCCGCCGACGGCGGGCACAAG